>Ga0209384_1001231_pt1 | contig 13836 bp, 14 predicted proteins | sample CoawatmetaG05DNA_FD_187511 | JGI IMG/M metagenome (GOLD analysis project Ga0209384, IMG submission 187511) | Marine microbial communities from the West Antarctic Peninsula - Coastal water metaG058-DNA (SPAdes) (version 2) | ecosystem: Environmental > Aquatic > Marine > Coastal ... | reverse complement strand
TAGACTAAAACTAAAACTAAAACTAAAACCTAAACAAAGTCAAAGAGGAGTTTTTTATGTAGCAAAAAAAATAGATGAAAGTAGCATTCATAACAGGAGTAACAGGACAAGACGGGGCTTATTTAAGTGAGTTTTTATTAAAAAAAGGATACGAAGTTCATGGTATGAAAAGAAGATCCTCTTTGTTTAATACAGATAGAATAGATCATTTGTATCAAGATCCTCATGTAGACAACCGTAATTTTTTCTTGCATTATGGTGACATGACGGACAGTACAAGCCTTACGCGTTTGATCAAAGAGATTCAGCCAGATGAGATTTACAACTTGGCAGCGATGAGTCATGTTGTGGTGTCCTTTGAAACTCCTGAGTATACAGGAAATGCAGATGGACTTGGAACCTTACGTATTTTGGATACCGTTCGTTTGTTGGGCTTAGAAAAGAAGACGAGAATTTATCAAGCGTCTACTTCCGAATTATTTGGTAAAGTGCAAGAAGTTCCGTAGTCAGAAACAACACCCTTTTATCCGCGTTCTCCTTATGCAGTCGCTAAAATATACGCATATTGGATTACTCTAAATTATAGAGAGGCTTACGGTCTGTATGCTTGCAATGGTATTTTGTTTAATCATGAGTCTCCTTTGCGAGGAGAAACATTTGTGACTCGGAAAATTACCAGAGCTACTGCAAGAATCGCATTAGGATTGCAAGATAAATTATTTCTTGGAAATTTAGATGCCAAGCGCGATTGGGGACATGCAAAAGACTATGTGCGCATGATGTGGATGATCTTGCAAGCAGCGGAGGCAGAAGATTGGGTAATTGCCACAGGGATTACAACAGCCGTCAGAGATTTTGTGCGGATGAGTTTTGCTGAAGTTGGAATTACACTTCGTTTTGAAGGCGAAGGAGTAAACGAGGTTGGTATTATAGACGGCGTTGATCGAGAAAAATACCAACTTATTATAAATCCAAATGACGAACAAGGAAAAGCGAACATCGAATCCCTTTTAATCGGAAAAGAAGTATTGGCTGTCGATCCTAAATATTTCCGTCCAACAGAGGTAGATTTGTTAATTGGAGACCCAACAAAAGCAAATACGAAACTAGGTTGGGTCCCTGAACACGATTTAGCCTCTTTAGTAAAAGAGATGATGCAAAGTGATATTACATTGATGAAAAAAGACCAATACCTAAAAGATGGAGGCTATGTAACACTAAATTATTTTGAATAGGGTTAGTTTTTGAAATAGCTAGAAAAAGAGGAAGATATTGCTTAAAAAAAAACTTCTAGGTATTCTTCTTACAGCATTAAATAGAAAAAAACAACATTTAACTATTTTTTTAAGCCTTAAAAAATAGTATGTTTGCAGAAAAATAGTATTATCCAAAAAATGAAAAAACATATACTTTTATTAATTATTGTAGCATTTACTTTTTGTTCTTCTGTTTTGTTGGGTCAAGATTTGGGTCAACTTAAAAATATAGATATCAATGCAGTTTCAGATGCGCAAATTGCATCTTATTGGGCTAAAGTTAAAAAAGGTGGCTACACCATGGCGCAAGTCGAAGTGCTAGGAAAAGCGCAAGGTATTTCAGCAACTAAAATAGCAGCGTTTAAAAGAAGAGTAAATAGTTTAGGAACTTTAGAATCTGAGGAGAATAAAGAGATGTCAGTGGATGGAAAGACATTCCCTAATGACGATCCATTTGGCATGAAAGCCGGAGAATTTGCAGCGGAGGACACAGAAGAAAATTTACTTTTTGGATATGATTTTTTTAGCAATTCTAAAGTTTCATTTGCACCAAGCGTAAACATTGCAGTCCCAAAAAATTATCAAATAGGTCCAGGAGACGAAATAATGATTGACTTGTGGGGCGCTTCAGAGGTGACCTACAAAGCGACTTTAAATAATAGTGGAAGCATTAAAATTAACGGCATTGGTTTCATCTTTATCAACGGATTTACATTGGAGGATGCAACTAGCAAAATAATTTCGAAACTTAAAAAAAAACACGCAGGTATTTCAGCATCAGCTACTAGTTATAATAAAATCAATACTAACGTTACCGTTTCAAAAATTAGAACGGTTCAGGTAAATATTATAGGCGCCGTAAAAGTACCAGGTACGTATGCTTTGAATTCATTATCAACTGTTTTAAATGCATTGTATGTTGCAGGTGGGCCCACAGAAATGGGCACCTTTAGAGCGGTGCAATTGGTGCGCGCAAACAAAGTAGTGGCTACCTTAGATGTATATGACTACTTGTTGTCTGGGACACAAGACGGAAATTTAAAATTACAAGATCAGGATGTTTTATTGGTTTCCCCATATAAGAATCAAGTAACGGTAGAAGGAGCTGTAAAAAGAGCAGGCATATACGAGCTAAAAGAAGGAGAAAATTTAGTAGATTTAATTCAATATTTTGGCGGTTTTACCTCAAAAGCATACACCAATTTACTGGTGATAGAGCGTTTGAATGGTGCACGAAAAGAAGTAAGAGAGGTTTCCCTTGAAGATGCAGCCCATTTTTCAATGCAAGCAGGGGATAAATTGGTGGTTCAGGAGATTTTAGAGACCTATGAAAATAAAATATCAGTAGGAGGTGAAGTCTATCGGCCTGGTAATTTTCAGTTTTTTAAAAATACTACGTTGAAGAATCTTATAGAAAAAGCAGAAGGAATAACTCCGGAAGCATTTTTATCAAGAGGGCTTTTGGTTCGAACTTTTGACGATACACAAAAAGAAAATATTTCCTTTTCAGTTGCAACTATTTTAAATGGCGAAACCTCTATCTTGCTTCAAGATAGAGATAGCGTGCATGTTTTTAATAAAAAGGAATTGAGAGAAGAAAGAACCATTAGTATTGCTGGTGCAGTAAATAACTCAAAAACAATCGATTTTATAGATAAATTGCAAATAGAGGATCTTATCGTAATGTCAGGCGGTTTAAAAGAAGGAGCAGATTCTGAAGTAATTAGCGTATCTAGGCGATTGAAGGATGGAAGTTTTGCTACTTTAAGTGAAGTTTACACCGTATCGGCAGAAACTAATTTAGCCATTAATAAGGGAATACCTTTTTATTTAGAACCCTTTGATATTGTGAACGTACGATTTTTGAAAGGGTATACCGCTCAAAAAGAGGTTACAATTACTGGTGAGGTTAAATATGAAGGCGCTTATGTCTTGAAAACTAAAAATGAACGAATCTCCGATTTAATCGAAAGATCTGGAGGGTTTACTGACTTTGCCGATGTTAAAGGAGCCGCTTTAATTCGAAAAGTAGTAGATAAAGATGCAGTAAACATCATAAAAAAAATGAAAATTAATCGGGATGATGAAGGAGAAGATGAAGAGGCGGATGCAGGAGATGCTGACGACAAAGAGGCTATTCTGGAGATGGAAGCCAGTGCTACAGAGTTTAAAGTTGGAATCGATTTAGAGGCCATTCTAAAAAATAAAGGCACGGATATAGACATGTTTCTAAGAGTAGGTGATGTTTTGATGATTCCGTCTAAAAGACAAACCGTAAAAGTATTAGGCATGGTCATAAAACCCTCTTTGGTGCAGTTTAAAGCTGGTCGGAGGTTAAAAGCATACGTTTCTAGATCAGGAGGCTTTGCTGAAAGCTCAAAAAAATCTAAAATATATGTTTCGTATGCGAATGGTGATGTAAAAACAGTAAAGAGTTTCCTTTTCTTTAAAGTGTATCCAAAATTAGCGCCAGGTGCCACTATTTTTGTGCCCGCGAAGTCCGAGAAAAAGCGTATGTCTACTCCAGAAATTATGGGGATTACCACTTCGATAGCAACCTTAGGGGTCTTAATTCAGACGATTCTAAATTAGTGGTTACACGCGAACAGAAGCCTGCCTAAATTTAAATTATATGATACAAGAAAATAATAAAACAGCGACAATGGAAGACGATAGCATCGACATCATTGCTGTATCAAAAGAGCTTTGGGAAGCACGTAAAACCATTCTAAAAATAACGTTGGTATTTACCTTTTTAGGATTGTTTGTAGCAATTTTCACAAAAAACGAATTTACAGCTTCTACCACTTTTGTTCCTCTAGCGCAGGGTAAATCCACAGGAGGTAGCTTGGGGAGTCTCGCTTCTTTGGCAGGTATTAGTCTAGGAGGAGGCATTGGAGGTGAAGAGATTTCACCAGAATTGTATCCACAGATAGTGAATAGCATTCCTTTTCAGTTAGAGTTATTAAACACACTATTAACAATTGATGGGCAGGCAGCACAAATTTCTTACCAATACTATTATGAAAATGTATACAACCCAGGAGTATTGGCTATACTTAAAAAATACACCTTAGGTTTGCCTGGAGTCTTACTTTCATCGTTAAAATCAGGTTCGGTAACTGCTGATGTTAATGGGAAAGAAAATGAAATTATTTCGATTTCTCAAATTGAAAATAGTCTTATAATTCAGTTAACCAATCAATTGAATTTAGCCGTAAATGCCGAGGAGGGTTTTGTATCTATTTCAGTAACTTTACCAGAAGCTCATGCAAGTGCAGAGTTGACCTTAAAAGCACAAAAGCTTCTCCAAGCGTATGCTTTACGATTTAAAACGCAAAAATCGATAGAACAACTTAAGTACATTAAAGAGCGCTATACAGAAAAGCAGGCTGCATTTAATGCTATTAAAATTGCATTAGCCCGTTTCCAAGATCAAAATAATGGCATCAATACGGCACTGGGTAGAACAAAATTATTGCAATTACAATCGGACTATGACCTTGCTTTTTCGGTGTATTCTGAACTAGCAAAACAATTAGAAACACAACAGTTACAAGTAAAAAAAGATACGCCTTTGTTTACGGTTTTAAAACCGGTTAGCATTCCATCAGAAAAGTCAGCACCTAAAAGAGCAATTATTTTAGCGGTGTACCTATTTTTAGGCTTTGTTTTAAGCTTAGGAATTGTTTTAGGAAAAAAGTATTTGAAAGGTTTTAAAACGGCGTGGGCTTTGAAATAATTTATGTAGTTTTGCTTTTAATAATATTATGTAGGTTTTTTGTGAAGTTAGCCTTTAGTTCATTTTAATCAATAGTTCCCCTATCTATTCTATCATTGTTCAATTTACAAGAAAGGTTTTTGTTGCGATAGACCTAAAAAAAAAGAAAAGAATATGGAAAACATATATTATTGTTTACTTTTATTTATTTTAATTTTTACAACCACCTTTTTTTTGATTCCAAAAATAAGAAGGCTTTCCTTGAAATTCAATCTTACAGACACACCTTCTGTTAGGAGTTCTCATCTAAAAGTGACCCCATCTTTTGGGGGTGTTGCTTTTTACATAAGCTTTATTATTACGCTATTCATCATTCAATTCTTCGATGATAATCAGGTTTCTCTTACATTACTAGTGTCTATATCTGTACTGTTTTTTACGGGTATTTTAGACGATATATTGAACGTTTCTGCTAAAATGAAGTTTTTAGGTCAATTTTTAGGAGTGGCAGTACTCATGTTTCAACCTGATTTTAGAATTTTAACGCTGCATGGTTTTATGGGGATTTACGAGATTCCTTTATTTGCATCTATTGCGGGTAGTATGTTCTTTTTGTTAGGATTAATAAATGCATTTAATTTGCTTGATGGTATCGATGGTTTATCTGCCATAACAGGCATTATCGTAGCTTCTTTTTATAGTTTTATGTTCTATCAATTGGGGTATTTTTATTATTTATATATAGCAATAACCACCATTGCTACGCTATTGGCTTTTCTGCGGTTTAATTTTTCGGTCACAAAAAAAATATTTATGGGAGATACCGGTAGTTTGTCTATTGGTTTAGTTTTAGGTTTGTTAACCCTTAAATTAATGTCTTCTGGAAGTTCTATTGGTAGTTCCGCTTTGAACTTTGATCAAAAGCAACTGCCATTGCTTTTATTAGCAGTGTTGTTTGTCCCTATTCTGGATACCTGCAGAGTGATGCTGATTAGAGCGCTTAAAAGGGAATCGATGTTTAAGCCAGATAGAAATCACATACATCACATTATTGTAGACTTTGGGCTCTCACATCGAAGGGCCTCTTTTTCTATTGGATTGGTTAATTTCAGTGTGGGGCTTGTGATGTTTTTTGTAATTACAAACTTTAATATTTTACAGTCTACCTTTTTCTTGTTTTGTATTTTTGCAGCCAGTATTGTATTGTTGTTTTTAATGAATAGGAATAAGGCAGCGTTGCGATTGAAGGTAAAATTGAAAGCCTCTATGTTAAGAATGTTTTTCTTTACATGGTAAATATTATAACTATTGAATTTTTAGTATATTGAAAGTTATGATTGAAGGGAGTTCAAAAAAATGGTTTGTCCTATGCACAAAGCCAAGAAACGAGTTAAAGGTCACGGAATGGCTCACGAAAATAGGTGTCGAAGTATATACACCAACGAAGATAGAAGTAAGACAATGGTCTGATCGCAAGAAAAAAGTAATCACACCTTTTTTACCATCTATGGTTTTGGTAAAACTGATGGAGAAAGAGGTATCTATGGTATTTGAAGTTCCGGGAGTAGTGCGTTTTTTATTTGAACACGGCAAACGTGCTAGTGTTTCGAATGAAGAAGTAGTGGCCATGAGAAGTTATTTAGAAGCCACGGCAGCTGAAGATAAAAAAGGCTTAGTTGTTGGAGATTTAGTGAAAGTACCTTTTTTAGAAGAACAGGCGAAATTGCTCTCTATTAAAGGAAAAAAGTGTTTGGCTCAGTTGCAAAAATTAGGAGCCATTGTATCATTTCAATTGCAGTAAGCAGTTGGATTTTTTTATGTAGTAAAAAGCATTACTGTGTGTAGTGCGGGCGAAGCCGTTAAAAAAAATAAAGTTTTGTATTAAAACTAAGGAAAACAATTAAAAAAAGTACAAATAACTAAATATAAGAAATGGATATCACAGTGATAGGGTCAGGATATGTAGGACTAGTTTCAGGTACCTGTTTTGCCGAGATGGGAAATAAAGTTACCTGCGTAGATATAGATCCTGTTAAAATTAAAAAATTAAACAAAGGAATCATTCCTATTTTTGAACCTGGTTTAGATACTATGGTTTTAAAAAACGTGAAAAATAAAAATTTGTTTTTTACAACTGAGTTAGATAAGGCTTTAAAGAATTCAGAAATTGCATTTATAGCGGTTGGAACTCCTATGGGAGATGACGGCTCTGCAGATTTACAATATGTATTGGCAGTAGCGAAGTCTCTTGGACAAATTATGAAAAAAAGATTGGTTGTGGTCGATAAGTCTACCGTGCCAATTGGAACTGCAGATAGGGTAAAGGCAACTATTCAAAAAGAATTAGATGAGAGAGGCTCTAATTTAGAGTTTGATGTGGTTTCCAATCCTGAATTTTTAAAAGAGGGAGCAGCCATAGCAGACTTCATGAAGCCAGACCGTGTAGTAATAGGTTCTGATTCTGACTTTGCCATTAAAAAAATGAGACAATTATATAATCCTTTTTTTAGAGATCAAGATCGCTTTATTTGTATGGATATTCGTTCTGCAGAAATGACCAAGTATGCAGCTAATGCGATGTTGGCCACAAAAATATCATTTATGAATGAAATTGCCAATATCTGTGAAAAGGTAGGTGCAGATGCCAGTCAAGTTCGAATCGGAATCGGTTCAGATCAGCGGATTGGATATAGTTTTATTTATCCTGGAGCTGGTTATGGAGGTTCTTGTTTTCCAAAAGATGTAAAAGCTCTGACTAAAATTGCTAAAGAAAATGGTTATACCGCACAATTGATAACCGCAGTTGAAGAGGTCAATGACGCACAGAAATTAGTAATAGCTCACAAAATAGTAAATCGTTTTGGAGAAAATTTAACAGGTTTTACTTTTGGTATTTGGGGATTGGCATTTAAACCAGGAACTGACGACATGCGTGAGGCACCTGCAATTTATGTGATCAAGGAATTGGTAAATAGAGGTGCTAAAATAAAAGTTTACGATCCTAAAGCGTTTAATGAGGCCAAAGAGCACTATTTAAAAGGATTACAAAATATAACTTATGTAGACTCAAAGTATGATGTTTTAAGGGACTCAAATGCTCTGGTTTTATTAACTGAATGGAAAGAATTTAGGTCTCCTGATTTTGAAGAGATTAAAAGACAATTAAAAACGCCTGTGATTTTTGATGGTCGAAATCAATATATTAATTGTGATTTAAAAAGTAAAGGGATAGAATATTTTAGAATTGGAAAAAACCAATAAATTAAGGATTTAGCACATGGAATTAGAAAATAAAAAAATTTTAGTAACTGGAGGAGCAGGGTTTGTTGGAAGTAATTTATGCAAAGCTCTTGTTTTGATTAAAAACACGAAGGTATATTCATTAGACAATTATTTTACGGGTAAAGTTGAAAATCACACAAAGGGTGTTGAGTATATAGAAGGCGAAACATTATTAATCGATGATTTAATTAATTTTAAACCTGATATTATTTTTCACCTGGGAGAGTATTCAAGGGTCGAACAAAGTTTTGAAGATATTCAAAAGGTCTGGAGGTATAATAGTCAAGGTATTTTTGCGGTTCTAGAATTTGTTAAAAAAACTGGTGCTAAGCTTGTTTATGCTGGTAGTAGTACAAAGTTTGGAGATAATGGAACAGGTTCTAATGCGAGTCCTTATGCATGGACAAAATCAACGAATACTCAATTGGTTAAAAACTATGGAAAGTGGTTTAACGTAGATTATGCAATTACATATTTTTACAACGTATATGGTAAAAATGAAATATCTGAAGGTAAATATGCTACTCTAATTGCTTTATTTAGCGAGAAAACAAAAAATAAAAAAACTTTAACAGTAGTCTCTCCTGGAACTCAAGAAAGGAACTTCACTTATATTGATGACATAGTTAATGGAATAATTTTAGTAGGAAAAAAAGGTAAAGGAGATGGTTATGGAATTGGTAGCAAAGAAAGTTATACAATTCTTGAAATTGCTAAAATGTTTAATGGTAAAATAGAAATGCTTCCTGAACGAAATGGAAACAGAATGACAGCAGAATTAGTGACTGAAAAAACTGAATCCTTAGGCTGGAGAGCAAAACATAGTATAAAAGAATATATAACTAAATTAATATCTTAATTGTAACAAGTAGATTTATAGGAAATGCTTTGACTAAAGAAATCTTTAACAACTAAATAAAAACTAACAATGGATTATAATAACAAATATATACAAACCTTTAATGAAGGAATGTTAGCTGCAAGTTCCTTTGTAGACCGTAAATTAATAACTAATAATCTATTTCTTGAAAAATTAAATGATTTAACTAAAGAAATTAAAAATTCTAACGGAAGAATATTCTTTTTTGGTAACGGAGCTAGTTCTAGTTTTGCAAATCACATGGCTTTAGACTGGTCAAAAAATGGAGGTATTTTATCTTTGTCATTAAGTGATAGTGCCCTATTAACCGCTTTATCAAATGATTATTCATATTTTGAAGCCTTTGTTGAGTTTATGAAAATAAACCATGTTAATTCAAATGATTTAGTAGTTACAATTAGTTCAAGTGGAAACAGTAAAAATATTGTCAACGTTTTAAAATATTGCAGCGAAAACTCTTTAAATTCTTTATCTATGAGTGGTTTGAACGAAGATAATAAATCCTTAGAATTATCAAAATATGCCATTTATTATCCTTTTAGGACTTATGGAATGGTTGAGTGTGCTCATCAACTTTTTTTACATATATGGCTAGATCGCTACATGGATATTAAGGATTGGAATAAAATAGAATCACAGAATATGGATGCAAATAACTTTAAAATATGATTAAGATTGGAATTGCTGGATTTGGAAAAATAGGTAACTTAAGATACGAAATTCTTAAAAATCATCCACACTTTGAAGTTATTGCTGTTCTTGAAAAAAATAAAAACACCCATGTTCCCTCTAATATCAAAAGAGTTTCATCATTTTCAGAATTAATTAATTTAGATATTGATGCAGTTTTTATTTGTGCATTTAATGATGTTTTAGCTAATTACACGATTCAAGCTATAGAAAAAAGAATTCATGTTTTTTGCGAAAAACCACCCGCAAGGAATGTAAAAGAACTACTAAAAGTTAAAAATGTTTTTGAAAAATCGAATGTTACTTTAAAATATGGGTTTAACCATAGGTACCATTATAGTGTTAAAGAAGCTAATAGAATTATTCAAGAGGGTAGTTTTGGGAAATTATTGAATTTTAGAGGAGTATATGGAAAAGCGGGAAGCATAGATTATGATAAAAATTGGAGAAATTATAAAGAAATTTCGGGTGGAGGAATAGTTATTGATCAAGGAATTCACATGTTAGACTTAATTAGATTTTTATCTAAACAAGAATATGATGTTAAATATGCAATGATTAAAACTTTATTTTGGAATATAGATTCTGAAGATAATGCTTTTATTATTATGGAGGGTAATAAAGGAGCTGTAGGTTCAGTTCATTCTTCAGCCACTCAGTGGAGACACAAATTTTTATTGGAGCTTACTTTTGAAAATGGATATATAAACTTAGACGGTATACTTTCCGGAACTAGAAGTTATGCTCCGGAATCTTTAAGATATGGTTTAAGAGAATTTGAAGATATTACTTGGGCAATGGGAAAACCGCAAGAGCATGTTATTTGGTTTGAAAATGATGATTCTTGGAAATTAGAAATAGAGGAGTTCTATAAATCTATTATTGGAGAATCAGAAATTAAAAATGGAACTATTGATGACGCTATAAAGACGCTTTCTTTAGTGGAGGCCGTGTATAAAAAATAAATTAAATGAAAATAGCAGTAACTACGGTTAGTTTTAGTTCAAATGACTTATTAATTAAGGAGTTAAAAAAAACGAAACTAAACTTTAAATTAAATCCATTTGGTAGGCGATTATCTTTTGACGAGCTAGTTCTTTTTTTATCAGACTGTGATGGAGCGATAATAGGTTTAGACCAAATTTCAGAAAAATTAATTCAAGCTTGTCCTAATTTGAAGTTGGTATCTAAATTTGGCGTTGGCATAGATAATATCGATTTTGAAGCTTGCAGACGAAACAATATTAAAGTTATTTACCCAAAAGGGATAAATAAACGATCTGTTTCTGAAATGGCTTTAGGGATGATGATTAGTTTAGCAAGAAACATAAATAGCTCTTCAATTAAACTGAAGTCAGGTAATTGGGTTAAAAATGGCGGATTTGAACTGAGTGGTAAGACGGTTGGTATTATAGGTTTTGGACATATAGGAAAAGATCTTATAGAGTTACTAAAACCATTTAATGTTAAGTTGTTAGTTAACGATATAGATCAAAATGTATTTAAAGACTGTTGCGAATCTATTCAGGTTGTTGATAAGGATACGCTTTTTGGTAATTCAGATTTTATATCCATTCACACTCCTTTAACTGAAATGACTAAATACCTCATAAACGATGCAGTAATAAAAAAAATGAAAAAAGAAGTAATAATAATTAATACAGCAAGGGGAGGTATTCTGAAAGAAATAGATGTTTATAGTTCTTTAAAATCAGGTATGATAGGGGGCTTAGGAATTGATGTTTATGAAATTGAACCAGAGGTGAATTCACAGATACGTGACTTTGATAACGTTATTTGCACTCCTCATATAGGAGGTAACTCGAAAGAGGCCGTAACTCAGATGGGGCTTTCTGCTATAAGTGGATTAATAAATAACTTAAATATATAAAATCACGGCAATTTTTGGTAACATAGATAGTATTCAAAATTTTTTTTTTAAGGATAAAATGAACTTAATATTTGACTATTTGAAAGATTCATTATTTATTCATAACGTTGACTATGAGTGCTTAAACAAACTTCCCCTAGGTTTTTTTGAAAAACACTTTATCTCTGAAGATATTTTTGCTTTAGAACAAGTATTTAACACTAAGAACAGAAAGCAATGTTTTTTTGAATCTCACGAAAAATATATAGATTTTGAACTTGTTATTTCTTGTTCTGAATAAATAGAGCAATATCAGCCATCCCAAATGATTATAGAAAACAGTTACGATTTAGATAAAGATTTAACAACTTATCAGCTTACAAATGATTCTTCAAAATTATTGATAAAAAGTAGTGATTTAGCTGTTTTCTTTCTAAACGATATTCAAATGGGATAAGGTTCTCAAGAAAAAAAATCAATAGTTAGAAAAACTGTAGTTAAATACCCATTAGATTTATGGAACATGTAAAAGAGTATGAACTTGCAAAGGTTTTAGTTAAAAAGGAGGGTAATTTTTTGAAAATTCAAAAAATGAAGAAAGTTGAATAATTGAAGGGTAGAGATATTAAATTAGCATTGAATAATGAGGTTGATTTAGTGATTCTAAATGAACTAAAAAAAACTTTTAATCATGGATATCAAGTAAATAAAATGGTCTAAGTAAAAAACGTAGTAATAAAGAGCCATATTGGATTCTTGATTTTATAGAGGGCACATTAAATTATTTTAAAGGGATACACTATTCATTTGTTTCCTTAGCTTTTTGGAAAGATAACGAACCAATTTTTGGTGTTATTTATGATATTAATCACGAAGAATTTATTTCAGGATATTTAGGTCTTGGAAGTTGGTTAAATAATATTGAGATAGAACCGACTAAAACTATAAAAATTAATGAGTCAATTTGAGCCACGGTTTTCACTACTTATATAGAGTTATCTGATGAAAATATAAGTATTTATAAAAAAAATAAGAATATTTGGTTCTGCTGCTTTATCTTTGGGCTATGTTGTATTAGAAATAGTTGATGCACACAGTAAGGAGAGTATAAAACTTTGGGATATTGAGGCAGGTATTGCAATTTTAAAAGCTTTGGGTAAAAAACCTGAACATATTATATTTAAAGAAAACTATTTATGCTTAATTCTATTATTAAGTATGATTTTTTTAAACTAAAAATAAAAAAACATGAAATTAGTAATTCTAGCAGGTGGTTTTGGTACTCGAATGAGTGAAACTACAAACCTTATACCAAAACCAATGTCAGAAATTGGAAATAAGCCAATTTTATGGCATATTATGAAATTGTATAGTCAATATGGTATTAAGGAATTTATTATCTGTTGTGGATATAAACAATATGTAATTAAAGAGTATTTTGCGAACTATATAAGGCACAATTCTGACTTAACCGTCGACCTATCTAATAATTCAATCGATGTACATGATAATAAAAATTCAGAGAATTGGAAGATTACAATGATTGATACAGGTCTGGAAACTATGACAGGTGGAAGGATTAAAAGAATACAGGAGTATGTGGGGGATGAAACTTTTTGTTTGACATACGGTGACGGTTTAGGAGATATAGATATTGCTAAAACGATTGTATTACACCATAACGCTGGAAAAACTCTATCAATGACAACTTATCAACCAACCGGGAAATTAGGGGTTATTGACATTAATGGAGATGGTGTAGTTAAGTCATTTAAAGAGAAACCTGAAGATAGTGGTTCTTGGATAAATGCTGGTTTTTTCGTTTGTGAACCATCAATATTTAAATATTTACATGGAGATAATGAAATGTTTGAACGAGAGCCGATGCAAAGATTAATAGCTGAGGAGCAGGTAACAACTTACAAGCACAAAGGGTTTTGGATGCCTATGGATACTTTACGCGACAATAAAGTACTTAATAAATTGTGGAATGATAATAAAGCAGATTGGAAAATCTGGTAAAAAAAGAATTATGGCTTTTAATAATATATATAGAGAAAAAAAAGTTTTAGTAACGGGTAACACCGGATTTAAAGGTTCTTGGATAACAACCTGGTTATCAATGTTGGGGGCTGAC
>Ga0209384_1001230_pt1 | contig 13846 bp, 16 predicted proteins | sample CoawatmetaG05DNA_FD_187511 | JGI IMG/M metagenome (GOLD analysis project Ga0209384, IMG submission 187511) | Marine microbial communities from the West Antarctic Peninsula - Coastal water metaG058-DNA (SPAdes) (version 2) | ecosystem: Environmental > Aquatic > Marine > Coastal ... | reverse complement strand
ATAATTAAAAAAACAATTATAATTAAAAAAACAATTATAATTAAAAAAACAATTATAATTAAAAAAACAATTATAATTTAAAAAACAATTATAATTTAAAAAACAATTATTTATATTTTAAATAAAAAATGATTTAAAGATATTATTGTAATTTTTTATAGTTAATGGACATATTTTATAAACACTTAAATAAAGATACTAATGATACTAATGATACTAATGATACTAATGATACTAAGATTATTAAACTAACTATATCAGATTGTAGTAAATGTAATAATAATAATAATTTAATAAACGATGGTAATATTATTTGTAATAATTGTGGTTATATAATTGGTCCCATCATAAATTATGATGATGATACTAGATATTATGGAATAGACGATTCAAAATATTTAACAAATCCATCACGTTTTGGTATTCCGATAAATCCATATGCTCCAAAATCCTCTTTAGGAACAATTATTCGATCAAATAGATATAATTCTTTATTTATACTACACAAATGGTATTCCACATATTATAAAGAACGTAGTTTATTAAAGGCTTTTAATAATATACAAGAATGTTTTACAAATAATAATATTAATTTACCTATAAATATTTTTGATACAGCTAAATTTTTTTACAATTTAACTTATAAATATTCCATCCGAAGAGGCGCATCTCGAAAAGCTCTAATGGCTGTTTCAGTTTATTATGCGTGTAAAATTAAAAACTATAAAATTTTAACAAAAAAAGCATTATCTGAAATATTTGACATTAAACAAAATAAAATTACAACTTGTTCAAAAGAATTTCATGATATTATTTTTAATACTAATAAATCATATTTATCTAAAATAGTACCAATCACTTATGAAGAATTATTTCTATTTTATGGTAAAACTCTAAATATTGATAAAAAGTATATTATTATTTCTATAATTATAGGTAAATTTGCTGATGAAACTGGTATTATTTCGGTTAACACACCTAATTCAATCGCTTCTGGTTGTATTTATTATGTAATGAATGAATTTAAATTGCCTATTAACAAAAAAATTATTTCAAAAAAATGTACAATATCTGAAGTAACTATTTCAAAAACAAATTCAAAACTTAAAATGAATAATGATCATCTTAAAAGATTAATTGAATATAGTCATAAATATATTAATAAGATTGAATAAATTAAAGTTAAACAAAATTATTGATTTAAAAATGAAAAGATAGTATTTTAGTTTATAAAAAAAACTAAATCAAATTAAAAGAATTTATTATTTTCTATCATAAATTAAAAGAATTTATTATTTTCTATCATAAATTCTTTCCAATTGTCTTTTCCAACTCTCAGAAGGTTTTAATTTACCAAAAGAGATTTTATATAATAATGTTTTTTTCCATTCTCTTTGATAATTTATATCTTTTAATAATCTGTCTTTCATTATATAATTTAAATTTAAATTTATTAATATTACATATATAAATATTAATATTACATATATATAAATATTAATGATAATATAACATAAACAGCTGTTAAAATTAATATGTTATATTGTAAATTAGAACCTTGTATATACCCCGGATATAAAATTGATAATATTATTCCACTAATATATACCATAGTTAAAAATATATAAGAGATATTATTTGGTATTCTAGTACTTGATAATGTATAATCAAAATAAGAATTTAATAATAAATTTGAAAATCCAATCCAAATAAAAAACATTAAAGGACTTATTATGATTTCATATTTAGATAATTTTTCATTTAATAATATCTTTCTAATTAAAATAACAAATATAAAATAAAAAAAGGTATATACAAAAATTTCGGTTGAAGTGCTTTCAGTTATAACCATTATATAATAATCAATAAGAAAATAAATATTAATTAAATATATATGTCTTTTTGTTCACCTGAAATAAAAAATAAAATATGTTATGATAAAAAAGATTTAATTTATTTATGTAATATTTATAATAGAAGTCACGATGATAAAATTATTTATTTAAATAAATCAAAAATTAAATTATTTAATTTATTAAATGAAAAATATAACTATAAAAAACATTATAATTGGCTTAAAGATAAAAATATATCAAAAAATTTTTACAATACCACAATAACTAAATTTAAACCTAATATGCCAGATTCATGGTATAATAATATTGATGAATGGCTTTCAACTATTGAAATAAATAATATTTTATATCAGTATGAAAAAAAATATGATTCTTTTAAATTTTATGGAGCTGTACCGGCTGATTGTCCAACATCTATTGGGTGTAAGGTATCATCATTAAATATCACAAATTTAGTAAAACACAAAAAAAACATAATTGGTATTGTTTATAATTTAGATACTCATGAAAAAAACGGAAGCCATTGGGTTTCTTTAATTATTGATTTAAATAAATATTTAATATGTTATTTCGATTCAAATGGAATAAAACCCAATTATCATATTAATGAATTTATTAAAAAAATATTAATTCAATTAAAAAATATAAATCCTAAAAATAAATCTAGTTTTTTATTTAACAAAAAACAATTTCAAAAAGAAGATGGTCAATGTGGAATATTTGCAATATATTTTATTTTAAGTTATTTAAAATTAAATAATTTTGATAAAGTAATTAAATTAAATATGAATGATGAATATATGAGAAAATTAAGAAGAATACTCTTTCTCAACTAATGCAATTAATACCTGAAAATATAACCATACCGTTTCTTTATTTTCATTATTTAAATTTACCCATATATCTTTTAAATTCATTAATTTATTTAAATTACTTTTATTATCAATTTGGCATATTTTTTCTAGAAAAAATATATCGTTTTTATTTAATATCTCATTTTTATATTTATATAAATAATTATAAAATTCATTCATAACTTTTTTAACATTATATTTTATTAACATATTAAACTTTTCTTGATTTATTATAAATAATTTATTATCTGGATATAATGTTATTAAATCCTCAAATAAATTATTAATTGTATAATTAAATTTTTTTACATTTGACATTATAATTATTTATTAAATATTATAAAATTATATTTAAATCATGATTAAATCATAATTAACTCCGTGAAACCGGATTTGGTAAATCATTGTCTCTCTGTTCTTTATAATTTTGTAATTGCTTAGTAAAATCATCACTTATTTCATTATTTGATGAAATTGGTCTATCAATATTATTATTACTATTATTATTACTATTATTACTATTATTACTATTATTACTATTATTATTACTATTATTACTATTATTACTATTATTATTATTACTATTTAAAAATTGAAATGAATGATCCATAGGAGTTTCATTTGATATATATGAATAACCATCCGAATATCCTGACATTTCATTTGAAAAAAATGGCTTAATTGGATCATTACTTGAATCATTACTCGAATCATTATTTGAATTATTACTTGATGAATTATTATTTGAATTATTACTTGATGAATTATTATTTGAATTATTTTTTTTTACAAATCTATTTAACCAATTAAATACAAAGTTACCTTCTAATGGTTGATTTGAATCTTTTTCAATAATTGTTGGTACAACTTTTAAAAATTTTGGTAAACTCTTTCTATTGTCAATACACTCTAATTTTATATTTATATTGTTTTTTTTTATTAAATCTAAAGCCTTAAGTGAATGTTGACATTTTAAACTATAAAATATTATTGAATTTGACATTTATAATATTATAAATAATATTTTTCAAAAAAAAACATAAATAAAATTTAAATAAACATAAATAAAATTTAAATAAAATTTAAATAAAAATAAAATTTAAATAAAATTTAAATCAAACATAAATAATTATATAAATGATTATACATATATAATTATTTAAAAAATTGATTTTAATATATTTTATATATATAAAGTTATATGATTTCAAACATCAAATACTTAAAAATAAAATCTAATAAGTTTGAAGATGATAAATTATTATTTAAAATTGATAATACTAATAATAAATTAGATATTTCATTTATTAATTCAATAAGAAGAAATATTGAGGAAAATTTAGATGGTTATATTATTGATGATATTCTATTTAATGAAAATACAACAATATTTACCAATGATGTGATTATACAAAGACTTAAAATGTTACCTTATATTTATTCATTAATAAGTAAATATGATTTAACTAAATTAATAATTAAATTAAAGATTTTTAATGAAGAATTAAATCCTATAAAAATAACAACAAACGATTTTGAATTTATTTATGATAACAAAATTATTGATAATTTTATTTCTTATAATAATATATTATTAGTCTCTAATATTCAGCCAAATGATAAATTAGAATTTGAATTTAATTTAAAAAAAGTTTTAATTAATGAATTTATTGATAATGATATTAATCATTATCCATCTGTTAAATATACAACTCAAAATGTGTATACTTTTGAAAATAATGATGAATTAATTGAAAAGATGATTAAAGATAAAAATATAACTGACCTAAAAGAAATAACAAATTTTAAATTAGCGAATATTATTTATAAAAAGAATAAATTTGAAAAACCATTAACTTATTTGTATGTTTTAGAATCTAATGGCATTATGTTGTGTAAAGATACATTAATTAAATCAATAAAAATTCTAATTGCTAAAATTAAAAAAATAATTGATTTATGCGATAAAGATAACGAATATATTGAAATTTCTAATTCTTATAATAATCCCAATATATCAATTATTACCTTTATAAATGAAACTCATACTATTGGTAATTTATTTTCTTATTACTTTGGCAAAAATGAACTATTAGAATATTGTAGTTATCATATACCACATCCCTTAATTAATAAATTATTAGTAAAATTAACATATAAAGATATATCTAATAATAAAAGAAGTATAACAGTCAATATTATTAAAGATGAATGTGCTAAATTAATTAGCTTATACGAAGAATTTATGTCTTACTTTTAAATTGAATAATTTTATTTGTAATATAAATGCCTAAGATTATAATAATTGGATATTTAATAGTTGATGTAATAATATTAAATATAAAATAAGATATTGTTAACCCTACAATAATATAAAACATAGTTAATTTATTTTTTAATAAATTATTCATCAATTCCTCTTTATTTGAAATTAATAAATTATACATATAATTTATTCTTATATTATTCTTTTATTTTTTAAAATTAAAATTATTTTTTATTTAATATAAATAATTTATTTAATATAAATTATTTATATAAAATTGATTTTCAATAAATTTTCAAATATTTTTCGTTTATTATTCGCGTTGAGTATAATATCAGCATGTTTATTATATAAATTCATTCTATAATTATAAAAATCTGTAAAATTATGATTATATGGATTGATTACACCTCTTTTATGAATATCTACTATCCTATTCTTAAATTCATCTTTATCTAAATGCAAATGTACTATTGTTGTATTTAAATAATTTTTTAAATAATATAAACTATCTACATTATAGATTATACTTCCACCAGTTGATATAACGGTATTCTTACAATATAACTCTCTAATTACTGTATTTTCAATATTTATAAATTCTAATTCTCCATAATTATCTATTATTTTTTTTAATTTTAAATTATATTTATCTTTAATATGTTTATCAGTATCAACTACATTCATTAAATTTTTAAATGATAAATGTTTACTCAAATATGATTTACCCGAATATGGTAATCCTATTAATGCTATGTTTTTTTTCATATAATTATTTAATGGAGATATTTTTAAGTAATTATATTGTAATCCTACATATCCTATTTTTTCCATTATAAGAATATTTTGGTTTAGTGTTTTTAAATAACTTAATGTTCATTTTCTAACGAATTCCCCACATGACCACTTATCTTTGATACTTGATTACATATATAACCTAAAGGACTTTTTACATTTTCATATATCTTTTCAATAAATTCAATATGTGTCCCCATCTTTTTACAATTATTCTTAATTATATTATCATTATCATCTATTAATAAATCAATTGAACGTTGTAATTTATCTATTTTGTCTTCTATTCTTTTTAATTTTTCTTCCATATAATTTATTATATAATAAATATTATTTTGAAATTTAATATCTTAAAATCCTATTTACACATTACTAAATATAAAAATTAATTATATTATTAATTCTATTATTAATTCTATTTTGAAATTTAATATGTTTTAAAAATTATTCATACATTACTTGAATATAAATTTAATTATAATATAGGTAATAAATACTTTTGTATTATATAACTTAAAACAACTGAAAACATCATTGCGATACCACCCCATTTACCTGCTCCAGCTATTAGATAATATTGTTTTAATGTCGACCCAAATATATTTAATTTATCTATTAATATATCAACGACAAAACCCACACAAAATGATAGTATAGCAAAATAAAATATCTCCTTTAAATTAGTTGGATTTGTAACATTTAATAATTTATATAAAATTAATGATACCACTAATATACATAATAATACTGTTATAGATGCATATAAGGCTGCAATTAATATAGAGTGCGTTTTGAAATATGGTCTTAATGCTGAAATTTTCTCTGAAATGTGTCTTCTTGATAAATCATTTAAGATTATGTCACTTAAAAATGCGACAAAAAAATTAATTAAATAAAATGTAAATAACTTCATTATATATTAAAATTATAAATTTAGTAATTATTATTTAATAATAAAATAAATAATAAAATAAATAATAAAATAAATAATAAAATAAATAATAAAATAAATAATAAAAAATGATTTTATATTTATATAATTTATATAATTAATTTAATAAAATGATAGATACCCAAATACCTAATTTTTATGATTCAACTAATAAGATTTTTGAAGATGTTAACAAAAAGAAAATAATAATCAAAGAACCTATTAAAGATAAAAAAAATAGTTATAATAATTATCAACGTAACACATATTGGGTTTTTGGTAAAAATCCATTATCAATACAGAAAAAAATTAAAAAATAATATTAAATATAAAATATAAAAATAATATTAAATAAAAAAATAATATTAAATATAAAATTAAAAAATAATATTAAATATAAAAATTATTTAAATTATTTAAATAATAAAATAATATAATTATTATATGTATTGTATTTATCTCTTAAAACATTCTAATCATAATCGGACTTATTTAGGTATTACTAATAATTTACAAAGACGAATTCGGCAACATAACTGCGAAATTAAAGGAGGTGCAAAATATACTTCAAGTAATTTACTTGATGGTAAATGGATATGTCATTTGATTATTCCTAACTTAACTAAATCAGAAGCATTATCGAATGAAAGAATTATTAAAAATCGTAGGAGGAAAGGAGTTGGTAAAACACCTCTTGAAAAAAGAATATATCTTATTGAACAATTGGAGTTAAAATATGAAATATTATAATAAATAATATTATAATAAATAATAAATAATATTATAATAAATAATATTATAATAAATAATATTATAATAAATAATAAATAATATTATAATAAATAATATTATAATATTATAATAAATAATATTATATTTTTTTATATATTAATTATGTTGTAATAATTTTATATATTTAAATCGTCTTCTAATAACATATTATTTTCGAATAATTCTTTTACTTGTGGGTATGTTTTTAACTCTTCTATATTATCCTCTTGTTCGGTTATTTGTGTAAATGAATCTACATTATTATTTATTTCTATCACATTATATAAAAATTTAAAAGACACTTTATTTTTATCTTTATATCCAAAGCTTATTTTTTTATTATTTATCTTGATATACATCTCATCATCATAATTATATATTACGTATCCATCATTTTCTTTTGATAACTCTTTAAATGCTTTTACTTCCTTTCCATTTTGAAATTCTATCCATACTTTATTATATCTTTTTTCAATATATCCACCTTCATAATTATATCTTTTAATTTTAAATTGTAATTTATCATATATTAACTTCTTCGAAAAATAACCATTAAATAATTTAATAGATGTTTTACTATTTTTATAATTGATACCTAGGATTTTTTCAAAATCTATCATAAAATCTTCGGTGTCTATATACTCTTTTAAAATTTTAATACCAAAATCATTTTTAGCTATCCATTCATTATCATCGGAATGTATTTTTTTTTCGTTTTCTCTAATATAAAAATGATATATTAAAGATATTGCTGGATAAAATACGTCCCATCCATTTTTAAAAGATTCAAACATAATATAATCTTCTTCACCTTTAAAATATATAATATCATTATATGGACATTCTTTTACCCAGTTAGAATAAGTAAATAAAAAATTTCCCGAACAATAAAATGTTTTCTGCGGAGAATTATATATATACGGGACTTCCATTGGGACAATATATAATGCATATTTATTATCTCCACAAACAAATCCTTGGGCTGTTATTCGATATGTTTGATAATTTGTTTCATGATTTTTATTATCATCATATGGAGAATAACAACCTGGATATACTGATAATATTGGTTTTTTACTTTCACATAAGTTCAAATGATCCATCATTTTTTTATCCCAATCTTTAACAAATCTCATATGTGAATCTATTTGTAAATAATATTTTTCATTTTTTAATAATTCAGTCTGGATTAATCTTCTGGCCCAACACACTCCCTTCGATTTTGTATATAATACTTTATATATTCTAAAATGTTTTGAATTATTATATGGAAATGTTTTTAATACTGAAAGTGTATCCTGTAAACATATCCCAAATATAATATTATCTATAAATTTAGCATTTTCAATTGCATTCATTATTGTTGGTATTAATTCTGGATCTCTATAAGATGCAATGGATACAAAAATCTTACCATAATGGATATTTTCTTTTATTATCCCTTTACTCATTTATATTTATTTAGAATATATTATTTATATTTAAACTATTTATATTATAATTCTTTTTCATTATATATATTTTTATGTCTTGTATATATATTTTTTATTTTATAATTATATGTTTCTAGATGAGTTTTATATATCAGATCATCTATTTTATCATTATGTTCTTTGATTTGAAGCAAATATTCTTGTACTTTCATAAGTATTTTTTTTTTCTTTAATTTAGTATTATTATATGTATGTTTAATTATATAATCATCATTAGTTAAATTCTTTTCTAATTTTATTACATCTCTACGTTTATTCATCATACTAGAAAAATCTTTATTAATGATATTTATTTTTATCTTATCAACATGATTATTTTTAATATTATTTTTAATATTATTACTTTTAATATTATCAACTGATAAAAAGATTATTAAAATGGATATTAATTTATTCATTACTATAATTAATAATAATTAAAATTTTAAATAAATTTTTAATTTAATTAAAATTTTAATTAATCTATTTGAATTAATCTATTTTAATTAATTTAACTAATAAACCTGGTGTCAAATTATATATATAGTCTTTAACAACATCAAATGTTATAATCATTTTGTCATTTAGGTAAATACCATGTAGTTCATAAATTGTTTTACGAAATTCTTTTTGAATCTCATTTAATTTAATTGATTTATGAATATTTACATTTAAATATAAATTATGAATTTTATTAATAAAATAATTTAAATCGTTTTTAACATTATTAAAAATAACTTCATATTCTGGAAAATATATTAGAAATTCATCTAACTCGGAGTTTTTAATTAAATAAATATAATGATATAATTTATTTAAATGATTACCTTTTAATTTTGTAATTTTTTCATATTCTTTACACTTAAACATATATTTCTCATCTTTATATTTTAATACATATCCTTTTGATTCAAAAGTTAAATTATCTAAATCTTTCATTAAATCTTCATAATTTTCAAAATGATAAATAAATGGTTTTTTTATATTAATATCAATATCTAATTCTTCACATGTTTTATTATTTCTTGTATGTATATGAACTAATTCATTAATCTTTATAGTAGATATAATTCTATTTTCAATATGTTTCAAAATAAATGTATATGTATAATCTTTGTTTAGTAAGTTATAATCAATATTTTTTTTAACATCATTAAATAATTCTTCAAATGTTTTTACATAATTCCATTTTGAATTCGCTGCTAATATACTCCTTGCTGTAGTTACTTGCCATTCATTATTATAAAAATATAATCGAATTTGTGTCCCATCAATTACTTCTTCGATATGACATTCGTCCCATATTGTTTCAAAATAATTTTTAGTTTTTGCATCTATATTATTTAATTTATTTAAACTATAACAAACAATTTCATTTTTCTCATTTAAAATAATACCACGAGCTTGTGTTACTTCAATTTTCGTAACATCACTTTTCTCCTTTGAATATTTATATAATGACAGATTCGTGAGTGTTTTATTATTTATTTTTTTTATAAAATTTTCATTAAGAAAATTTTCATTTAAATTGTTAATAAAATCCATTTTTATAAAAATTAAAATTTTTAACTTTAAATAATAATAATAAATTATTTTAATATATTATAATGAATAAAAATAAAGACAATGATGAAAATAAAGACAATGATGAAAATAAAGACAATGATGAAAATAAAGACAATGATGAAAATAAAGACAATGATGAAAATAAAGACAATGATGAAAATTACAAATTAAATAGAAATATTAGTCAATTTTCAGATTCTAATTCAGATTCAAATAATTTTTCAAATTTATTTAATAATTCATTTAATAATGATAATTTAAATTTAAATTTTGATAAAAATGTTAGTAATAATTTAGAATTTAAAATCGAATTAGAAAATGCATTATTAAAAAGATTACCATTTTCTAAACAAAATGATTTATATTATCAAAAAAGTATATTAAAGAAAGTAAATATTATATTAGATTTACATAATAATACATCTTTTGATAATAATTTTGAGAATAATTATTATAAAAATAATTGTTATAAACTTGATTTTCCGGGATTTGTTATTCCCATTACTTCGAATAAAAAACGAATATATAAAAATATTAAAGAAAATTCCGATTCTGCAGATTCTTCTCCAAATAATAGTTCTTCAAAAAACTCTTATTCACCTGAAGTTACAGAAGAAGGTATATATCTAAAATCAACTATAATAGAAAATAATTTTATAGCTGATATAGAAAATAATTTAAAATTAAATAATATTACATACCATGAATATAATAATTTTTTAAATAGTTTAATTGAAGAATCATATATTTTGAAAGACAAAATGGGATATAACACTAAGATTAAAAAAGATATATTGGCTCTAAGACATTATAATCTAAATACAATAAATTTTAATTTTCATAAACATATTTCAAATATATGTTATCAACTAGTCGAAAATGATAAGTTATTCACGAAATGTTATTATAATTCTACGAAAATGAATATATCTGGATTATTAATTCAAAACGAATTTAATAATGATAATTTATTAAATTCATATTATAAATATACAAATTTTTCTAAAATTGGTGATATTACTAAAATTAGTATTAATAAAAATTGTATTTTAACCTGTAAAAATCACAATCTAGAAGCAGGGGATTTTATAATGATTTCAAATAGTAGTTTACCAATCAATGGTGTATATGCTACAACATTAAATATAATTGATAATGATAATTTCACATTATCAATTAATTCAGTAGATTTTAAAATAAACTTAAATTTAGGAGAACTTTATGGAAAAGTAAAACTTAATTTAGATAAAACAACTAATAAATTAGTTTTATTTAATGATAAAGAAATTGAAAAAAATGATTATATAGATATTATTAATACGAATATACCAAATGATGATGAAATTTATTTACATAAATTAAGTCATATTGATGACTTATCTGAATTATTATTTTTACATACTAATATATTAAATAATAAAATTAATAATAATAATTATATTAATCTTATATCTAAATTAAATGATAAGATTACAAATGTGCTATCTAATAATTTAAATTTTTCAAATTTAAATATTATTAAAAAATCGATTATTAATGATTTTATTTTTTCAGATAAATTATTTTATTCTGATATAGTAATTAAAAATTATGGAAATTATTATCTAAAAGATAAAAAAGAAGATAAGACTTCAATCCGGTTAAATTGGGTTAATCAACAAATTGATAATGGGGAATTTTATTATTTATATATCATAAAACATATTTATGAAAATAACATCATTAAAATATTTGAAATTAATACCAATATTTATAAAAAAGAATTAGAAGAATTGGAAGTTAAACTTGGAAAATATGAGGATGATTGTTCAATTTATAAAGTTAAAAATTTGGAAGATATTGATAATCCTACTATAGGACAAATTGCTATTATAAATTCAGAAGATGATGGTATAAATTTTGGAAACATTTATGTATATAATAATAAATGGGAGTTTGTTAAAGTAGATAAATCAAAAACAATAGAAGAAATCTGTTTATTTGATTTAAATAAAAATATTAAAACAAAAGACATAACTTGTGAATATATAAATGAACAATGTGTTAATCGAAAAAAATTTCATTTACAAGAACAATATAATAAAACAAAAATATTATATGATAAATTATTAAATGTTTTAGACAAAAATACTATTATTCTAAATATAAATAAAGAATATGATTATGCTTTGAAAAAATTAAAATTGTTACTTTATAAACCATCAGCGAATAAAAAGAATATTGATTTTTCTCCAACAAAGGAAAATAAATTAATTAAGATTAAGATTATTAAAGATATTTTATCAATGAGTGATAAAACTAAAATGAAAATATTATTATATAATATTATTTCATTAGATGGAATTACTATAAATAATGAAATTTATTCAAAAAAATTCCAACTTCCAATGATATGTGGTCATTGGAATTATTTTAAAAAAATTGAATTCAGTAATAATTTAAGTGATAAAAAATATAATACGAAAAAATTATATGAACTTTATACTGACAAAGAAAATGAAGGTTATTTAAATTGTAAATATTGTGGAGCTTTATTTAATTTAGTTGATTATGATGAAGTAGATGGATTTACTTCAGATGGTCATTTAAAAACAACTAGAACTGAAGCAAAAAATGATATAAAATTAGCTGTGAAATCAAAAGGGACATTTAATGTCAATTGTGATAATGATAAAATTCAGGAATTGTTATTAAAATATAAATTTGATCTTTCTAATTTTAAAAATTTTAAAATAATATGTGATATAGTCAAATTATTATGTGATAAATTAAATATTGAATTAAGAGAAGAAGATTATATAAAAATCTTAATTCAAACAAATAAAGATTTAAATAAAATTGAAAAATATGTAGATTTTAAAAAAATTCAAATGATTAAATTGGTAAGAAAAGGTAAAAAAAATTTAATACCAAAATTAGAAAAATTAAATGTTTTTAAAAATGAATATTTAAAATATTATAATTTAGAGAAATATTCAATTGTATTAAGTTTATTATTATTATTTATTCAATATAGTATTCCTAAGTATAAAATAATTCATCCAAAAACTAATTGTAATTTAAGTTCGATAGATGAATATGATGGAGTTAATTTTATTTCTTGTATTATTAAAGAAAGTAAATCATTAGATATTGAAACAATACAAGAAAATAAAAAAAAAATATTATTAACATCCGAAGAAGATATTAATAAAAAAATAACAAATAAATATAATGAATATATAAAACTATCTTATATTCAAGAATTAATTAAAACACATAATAAAAATAATATTAAAAATACAAAAATTATTAAGAACAATACTAATATTAAATATATTTCAAATGTTAAAGAT
>Ga0209384_1001219_pt1 | contig 13959 bp, 26 predicted proteins | sample CoawatmetaG05DNA_FD_187511 | JGI IMG/M metagenome (GOLD analysis project Ga0209384, IMG submission 187511) | Marine microbial communities from the West Antarctic Peninsula - Coastal water metaG058-DNA (SPAdes) (version 2) | ecosystem: Environmental > Aquatic > Marine > Coastal ... | reverse complement strand
CAGAGCAGAAGTTATGATAACTCATAACGGAATTGCAGTCGCTTGTTTGAAGGTTGATGTAGATGATTGATCCTATTTCTGTAATTGCTGGTGCGACAGCAGCCTATAACGGCATTAAAAAAGCCTGTGAGATGGGCAAGGAAATTTCCAGCTTTACTGGTGCTATTTCCCAGTTTGCAAAAGCAAACGCTGACATAGACTTTCTTGAACAAAAAACAAAAAACCCATCACTGTACCATAAGATATTTTCAAACCATCAGGCTGATGCCCTCGATATTTGGTCAAAACGCCAGAAATTAAAGGAAATGAGAACCGAAATACAAAATCATGTCAGTTTCGTGTACGGTCCGTCCGCTTGGAAGGAAATTCTCCGCATCGAGGCTGAACAAAGAAAACAACAAAGAGCTTTAGTTTACGCAAAAAAAGAAGCTATGGATAATTTAATAAATGGCATCCTGATTACCTTAATATTTGCAGTGGGTATAGCGATTGCAGGTGGATTATTCTGGTGGATTGGAAGCGCTCAAGGCAAGTGGTGATGATACAAAGAGGCAGAAAATACGTTGTATATGACAAAGACGAAAAGGTTGTTATAATCACTGTAGATAGGAACATTGCCGTCCAATACGCGAGGAGACAGAAATGACAGAATTTGATAAAGCAGATCTAGACTCTAATGGCTCCATTGATAGATCTGAATGGAACCGTTTGGCTCTTGAGGACAAGCGTCTTGAAGTAATTGATCAAGACCTCAAGAGAAACGCTGAAAGACGTTTTACAGGATTTGCACTCGCTGGGATGCTGCTTTATCCTTTGATAATACTTTTTGCTTCTGTATTAGGTTTTGACAAAGCAGCTTCTCTTATAACTGATATCGCCTCCGTTTACGTGATCGCGGCGAGTGGAATCGTTGGGGCATTTATTGGGTTCAATAGTATGTCAGCAAAGGCAAACAAGACATCTATATCCTACGAGAAAGAAAAGTAACTAGGAGTTCGCATTGAGAATTATATTCTCTACCTCCTTCCAGTCGTGCTTAGACAGGTTACCATTCTTTTTCCATGTGGCGAGATCCATAAACTTCTTGGGGTTTGGTCTGTCTAATATATCAAAGACAGATCCACCCCAGAACAGACAGAGAGCTCGTTCTATGCGTATAACGATCCACGCACTACCACCACGCTCGATATAGTCATGTATCCACTGAGCTTGCTCTAGACGCAGTCCAGAGCTAACCCTCTTGCCCCAGTCATCAAGGTGAATGATTTCCATCCACCCAGAAGGGAAGTCTCCAGACCCAAGGTAGTGTAGGTTGGGAATGCCTCCATTCCCATTCACCTTGTAGAAGTTCATATTCAGATTGTCTCTGAGGGCAATGCGTAAGTTATCCTGACCTTTTTCCATTATCCCCAATCCTTAAAGTGACCAAGATCTTCGTTATCATCCCAGCCTTCACGGTATCGCTGTATCTGCTCATCATTCAGGTCTACGACTTTAATGCCGCGCCCTGTTCCTTCAGGCCAATAGTGAGGTGAGTAACTGCGTCCGTAGTAGCTGTCAGCTCCACCCCTATCGAAAGGGCATCCATGCTTTCTCTCAATTTCCATTATGCTTCTCCCTTGCTTGCTCATAAAAGTTTCTGAAATGTGCTCTCTCTTCATCTGTGTAAATGAGGCACTGCCAAATATAATTGAGGTCAAACCCGCTGCTTTTATCACGATTGTAAAAGACATTATCTGTGTCATCAGAGGCAACGTGATCCAGACATACTGTCTTAGCTGCCTTTCCCAGTGGGACGTATACATAACGTCCGACTAGATCCTTCAGCATGATCTCACCTTCTGGTGAGGCATCAAACCGAATTTTATCTGATAGAGTATAGTTCATTATGCTTCTCCCTTCAACATTGCATACTGAATAGTAAGACCCCTTTTGAGCATGGCTTCAGCCTCTCTCCGTTCGCCATGACGTAGCTTATCAAGAGCCCAAGCAACCCAACTGGTCGCGTTCCTAGACAACAGCTCTGGCTGTGCCTGTACGTCAGGCTCTGGTGCATTCTGCACTACAGAAGACCCAACTTTGTTTTGATTGAGGAAAGCCATCAGGTTTGGCTTGTCGGTTGGAACCTCGATGGTTCTCCGTTCCTTGCCAAACTGCTTGCGAGCGTCAGCCTGAGTCCCTGCCCAGTCTCCACGATTGTTTGTATATAGTTTCATTTTATATTCCTTTCTAAATGGGTGGTGGGGGAGGCTTACGCCTCCACCTTTTTTTCTACATCAAATGAGTAAGTGGACTTTAAGATGCCATCTTTACAGGCTTGGCGGTTCCAGTCGGTGGTTCCGATTACGCTCCACTGCCATTGAGATTCACACTCTGGATGACCTACATACCACCTGACATGATATTCAGCATCACAAAAGCAGATTGCCTCAACGCCAAAGTCTTCTGCTTTAATTGGCTTGTCCTCGCCATCAATGTGGTTAAAGGCTGAATTTCTCCATAACCACTCAACGCCAGATTTACCGCCAGCAACAGCCTTAACATTGCGTGGATTAACCAGCTCTACTCGAAAAACTTTTTCATTCTTTTCGACAAACCAACCACCCATAGTACCAGCAGATTTTATGTTACCAAGAAGATCGCCTTTTTCGCCGTTTGTAAAATCGAAGACTTTCATTTCATAGTTCCTTTCTAAAATAACTATAACTCTATTATAAGCATTCCGAATCAGAATGCAAGGGCAGAAAGAAAAGTTTTTTATTATCGTTTGTTTTCAGAGGCGTTAAGGGAGGTTATCCTCCCCTATTTTGTTACCTTGATATCCAGTATTCCATCATCATGCATTCCTTGTGAGGAAGATCAGATGGTGGCTTCATAGACATAAACTGATTCATTCTTACAATCAGTTTGGTCATTGGTACTCTTTGAGAATGGATGATGTATCCACTCTTGCGTAGCTTGGTTAGCTGTGCTGCTGGATTGCACACACCAAACATATTCATCGCTTCGATCAGCGAAATTGGATTGCCTTCAAGCATATGGTTCTCCATAGCCAGTGATGACGGAAAGCCTTGGAATTTTGCCATTTGGTAGTCCCTTTCTCAGTGGTAGTGGGGAGCCGTAGCTCCCGATTAGTTGTGAGTGTCGAAAGACTGATCCCAATCCACATCCGCGTTGAGTGGTTGCCTAATGAAAGTCTGATCCATAATTGGCCCGATTGCATCAGTCAGCGTTCCATCGTGTAGAGTGCGCCGCATTGCTGCAGAAGTATTTCCGCGCATAATCCAAGCAATTGCAATGTTTTCTGCATGGACAATATCTTCGGCATCAAGCTCAACAAAACGATCAGCAACATTTATATCGCCATGCGTTTCAACATGGACAACAAACGAAGGCTTGCGCTCAACCATGCGCTTGTCAGCAGCTTCAGCGGAAAGTAGGAAAGAAAGAGTATTCATAGGGTAGTCCTTTCTAAGTAGGTGGGTGGGGAGGTTTCCCTCCCCAGTTGATTAGGCGTGGAACTTGCGAAGCTCATCCCAGTTTTGCGTTAAAGCAAAAGGTTGTGGCTCTGATGAATGCCTTGCGCCGTCATCCAAATAAACTAATCCTTCGGCTACTAAAGAACCAAATGTACCTTCTGCCTGTTTTTGCTCCCAACCAGCGTCTACAAGATCAGATGCATCAACCCACACACATGGATCATCTTCTAGGCAAGCGATGCTTGAGCCGCTCATGTTGCCCAAGCAAGTTTTAATCAGGGCGGTCATTGCAGCGGCTTGGTTTTCTGTAAGTGTCATTTCTAAGTCCCTTTCTAAATAACTATACACTCTATATAGCTACCCTCGCAGATATTGCAAGGGCAGAAAGAAAACTTTTTTATTATCGTTTGTTTTTAATGGTTTATATGTTCTTACCAGCTACTCTAAGGTTACTCAGAAACTCCTTCAGCTCCTTTCGAGCCTGAAATAATGCGTTCTCTGCACCCGAAAACGAATCACGCCTATTCGTATCATTTTGCTTCCTCTCAACCTCAGTCTTCAAATACTGCAGCTGAGAGGCTTGAAACGCTGTCAGGTCACTGTCGTGCATCAAAGGAGCCTTTCAGCCAAGAGAGCTGCTCCTAGAGCCAGTATAGCACCACCCCAGATCGCATACTTCTTTGTCTTCTCTCGATCTAGTGAAAATGGTATGGAATTTTCCTCAGTCGGAATCATATTATCTAAAACAGGTTTTGGTTTTAAAACGTCACTGCGTAGGCTTGAGATCTTGTGCTGTACAGCCTTCTGGGATCTCCCCAGACAATTGGCTATCTCACCACTGTCCAAACCATCTGCCTTGTATTTCAGAAGCAATTGCATCTCTCTGGATGTCCATTGTTTCTTTTTCGTTTTTGTCTTCTTGCCCATAATAATTCTCCTGATTGGGCTCTGCCAAAGTCACTGGTTTCCCACTTCTTCCATATGAAGAATGCTTTGGATGTGGCCCTTTGTAATTCATTTCTTTCTTTCAAAAAAATCTAATACTTGTTTAGATGCATCACCTGCACCTTTCCCAATGATAACCGTATGTCCAATTCCTTCAAGATATTTTATCATTTGCCTCTGTTCAGTCGAAAGTCTCCCACCAGAAACCCTCTTCATCTCTATCCATAAAGTCCAAGCTGGCACAAATAGATCTGGGATACCTCGAACTACTCCCTCCATCTTCAGTCTCTTGGCAACGCTGATTGCCCTCTTCTCGCCATTCGGAATTGCGAATATCAAAACGTCTGGATACTTGGCTCGAAACCAATTGATAAACCCTACCTGCTCACTGTGTTCAGAAGGGGATATCTTCAAGGCTGAAGTCAGCGTAATTGCCTTGCGCTTCCTCATGTTTTCTCTCCACTTGTGTGTAATCGAATTTCGTAATCTCTTTATACTTTGGATTGTGATTGGATGGCTTGACCATCACCCTGCTTGGCTTCCTCCAGAAATGTGCCTCATCCAGAGCCTCAGTCGTTGTGTCAGCCAAGGCATTGAGTAGAGCCTTACGCTCCTTATACTTACTGGCAGCATAGCCTCCATGATCTGGACATAGCCACTCACTGACACTGAGCATCCCAGAATAATAAGTCACCTTGAGCGAGTCAGGTTTGCCTTCCTTCTTGTGCCTCGAATACATAACGTCATCGACATCCACCCACTCAGACACAATCTGGCTCGATAGCATGGCTCCGCTGTACGAGCTCGATCCATGATTAAGAAGTGGCGCAGGGAACTCAAATCCACACTCAGGACAAATCTTAGCAGCTGCGTGGACTATCGTCTGGCAACTCTCGCACTGCTTGGCTGGAGCCTCACCATCACCGCTACTCATTTTATCTTTTGGTTTTACCTGATCCAACAGTCCGTGACGCTCAACATTTGAACCGTAATCAAGCACTAAAGTGTTCTCCTTGCCTTCAGCTACTCTCGTGCCTCTCCCAATACATTGGATGTACAATCCACAGCTCATGGTACTTCGACACATTACGATGCAATCGACACCAGGATAATCAAACCCAGTCGTAAGCACGTTCACGTTAATCAGGCACTGCAACTTACCACTCTTGAAATCTGCAATCGTCTTGCCTCGAACAGAACTGCTATCTGATCCAGTCACGACACCTGCATCTATACCGTGACGATCAAATTCATCAGCCAGCAAGTGTGCGTGGTTTACTCCAGAGCTAAACACCAACCAGCTCTTCCTATCCTTTGCCAAAGTGACAACTTCCTTGACTGTCGATTCTATCAGTTCTGGGTCAGATGCAGCTGTAGCTAATTCACTCTCGATAAACTCTCCACCTCGCTTGCCAACGCCAGTAAGGTCGATCTGCTTAATTCCACCCTTTGATATGACTGGTGACAGGTATCCCTGATCCATCAATAGGCTGATAGGAATGTCGTGAGCTATCCCATCAAAGATCGCTCCCTTGCCTTTGTGCAAGTACCCAGTGTCCAACCTGTATGGCGTGGCTGTTAATCCAACCACCTTAACGTCTGGATTGCATATCTTCAGATCGGCAATAAAACGATTGTATCTAGTCTCAGTATTTTTAGGTAGTAAGTGTGCCTCATCGATCAGAACTAGATCTGGGGCTGGAACCATGTCGTAGGCTCTCTCCCAGACGCTCTGGATGCCAGCAAACGTGATTGGCTTGTTCAACACCTTCTGCTTCAGACCTGCACTGTAGATGCCATAGTCAGCCTCTGGGTAGAGCTTTAGCAATCCATTGGCTCCCTGCTCCAGAAGCTCCTTAACGTGCGTCACAACCAGAACTCTGGTGTCAGGATAGCTCATGGCATCCTTAATAATCTGTGCAAGTATAGCTGTCTTACCTGAACCAGTGGGAGCCACGATCAAGGGATTATCACCTGCCTTGCTTGCCCAGTAGTTATACAGTCCATCGACAGCTTCTCTCTGGTAGTCTCTCAGTTCAAACGCCATTTACGATACCCTCTAGAAATTTGTTGGCATCGTTTACTGCGTCAGTACGATTGGCACTGTCATAATACATTACAACTTCAGCGACATTCGAGTGGATCTGAGGCCAGTAGTGAGCCAAGTTTTTGTGGATCAGCAAGTTAATCATCACAATCGACATCTGCCTACTGGTCATTTTGTCTGGGCATATCTCAAGTATTAACTCTAATACTTCTTCTATTTCATTATCCATCACTGCATCCTTTCATCAAAAATGGCTTGGCTGTTATTCTCGTTACGAATGATCTCTCCGCTATCCTGATCCTCATATTCCACAAACGTATCACCAGCATCCGTAACTACAAAATCTTTTGGCATGATCTGAGGAATAAAAAGGTGCTCGCTACAAGTCTCAACTGGCTTGCCCTTGGCACAACTCCACGTTCCATCTTGCTCTGGGGTCACATGGCTACAGGTTCTGCAGCTGACTTCTGGTATCTTACAGCCATGACAGACTGCCCAGTAGCTACACCACTTACATTGCCAGAAGCTGGGGTCTTCATTTAGTTTGTCTGGAGGTGTGTCGGCAAAAACAATCTTGTTGGCTTTATCAACCAGTCCCTTGGCTTCCTTCTTGTCGAGCTTAATTCTCTCGCCATAGATCTCATCCGTATTTTTATTAACGCAGAAAAAGTAACACCTGTCGAGTTCAGCCAGATGCATTCCAATTTGGCACTGAGCCCAGTACACAGGCTTTGACTTCTGGCATCCCAAGTTCTTCATTGCCTTGAAGTTCTTCTCGCTCATTGTCTTAAATTCTAATGTGTGTGGCTTCTTGCTTTCCGCAAATCCAAGACCGACACCATCAAGTGATAGTGCAAAGTGACCTCCGCACTCTGTGAACCTGACCTGCTTGCCAGTCTCTGGATCTCGCTCCCAGACCGTCACTCCAACTGCTCGAAGGTTTGATACAACTCGATCCTCTTCTCGATCACCAGTCTCAAACAGTCTCAGCATCCTGCCATCAAAACTTGGACGCCATGCGTGTCTGAATTGATACCAGAGAGCTCGACTGCAATCGTTGCCAATCTGTGATCCACCAAGGTGAGGTCTGTGCTCGTTCTTTCGTTTGTCTTTGTAGTATTTGTAAATTGCCTCAATCGTGGCTGGAGTGGCGAACTTCTCAAGGTTCATCTAAAACATTTCCTTCTGCTCATCGTTGCTAGGCTTCCATGTGATATCACACAATTGATAGCTCTGGATGTTCCCAGCAAATTTAGCTTTATGAAATTTTCCTGATGGCGTAATCTGCTTAACGTCTTCGACAGACATACGCATCTGCTCTCCCTCGTGCTCGATTATCAATCCACCCTCTCGAATTGCATCTTTCAACTCATAGTCTCTGACAGAGACAAACTTACCCAGCCACAGTTTCTTAACTTGCTTACGTTTCATTTCACTCTCCTTCTGTTCATAACATTATCATTTGTTCGGCTCTTACATTCCAACGAGCTGGCGTTTGCATAGCGTCCCATCGATCTGCCATAGCTCTAGCTGTATTCTGAGGTCTATTGTGATTTTGAGCCACATCAGTGCTATCCACACTGGCAAAAGGCCATTGCATACCTGACAGTTGCATCCCTCTGAGCATATGCAAATAAGGTATTCTTTTAAATGTTAAGGCTACCTGATTGAAAGCCTCATCCATTCTGAAACACCAAGGGGTAGACAATACTTTTGCATACTCAGCAGTTGATCCTATGCAAACTCGATCCCAAGTTTCACATAATGAAAGCAACCTGTTTAATGGTTCATCCATGTGCCAGACTGGGGCTCCACGTTGTCCATGAGGCCACTCTCTTATCAATGCATCTTGCTCTTGGCTTCCTGAATCAATGACATCAGGTATGACTGCCCATGTAGTCGGATAGTCTAGCCACTTGTCTGTCCACTCGTAGTATTTGTCCCAGTCAGTTTCTTTTCCAGATTTCCATTTACTGAACGCTCCATTATCTAACATGACAGACTGCCCAATATCATGACACCGTTTTACATCGTCTGGCCTCATATGGCTGACACAAAAGTGCCTACCCGATAAGGTAAGCAATTCTGCAATAGGTGAAATTGGTGTGCCATGATAATGAATCACTTTAGTTTCCACCAAATAGCTACAGCTGCAATCATCTTTGCAATTGTCATTAGCAAGAAACCTAAAGGGCTAAAGAAGCCAAGAATTAATAGAAATACAGCACTATCAATTGGAGTTCCTATAGCTGAAGATAAAAGTATTCTTTGCCCAAGTGGTTTTTTGGTATAAGTGTAAACCGCCCAATCCACTATTTCTGAAATAAAGAAAGCAACAACTGAAGCGATAGCAATAAACGGATCAGCCATAAAGTAACTAAGGATTGCACCTACAGCCATTGCTCCTAAAACTCTGTGACCTATTTCTCTTTGAGCAAAATCTCGAAGAATAAAAATAGCTCCAACAACTAGAGACATGGGTGGAAACATTTCCCCTAAAAGTGGGATCGGTGCTATGAAAACAAACCCTATGTTCACAAGTACGATTGATAATATGTAACCGATTGTAAATTTATATTTAAACATTATTATTCCTTTCATTCATGTAAAATGGGGCAGACTTGCCACCCCATCATAAAACAGAACTACTTCTTCCAAGGTGGTGTTGATGATGCCTCATTAGACACACCAGACGGAGCAGCTTGTGCTGAAGCTCCAGCACTTACAGCCTCATAGCCTTTGGCATTGTTGGATGCCTCGTAGCCATTGTTTGCAGGTGTCACAGCCATCTTAACCATGAGTGGCTTGTCACAGAGCTCTGCACTGTCTTTTGGGCTGTTGACATTAATGGCTCGACAGATCTGAGATAGTGCTTGCTGTGCTATCTGTACGACTACATCTTTGTCATGCTTGAGGTTCAAATACTCAAAGACATTTCTACCTGTATGGTCACCATCAATCACTTCGATTGATAGCTTGAGGTATGATCCAGTCTCTGCCTTGTTCATTGCCTCGACAGCCTCAGTGATTACACATTTGTACCACCCTGCTGGCATTGGTTGAAAGGTTGATGATGGCTCTACTTCGAGAGCGTTAAATCCATTTAAGTCCATTTTATTTCTCCTTCTGGTTTGGTAAAAATTGTGCGAAAGGGTTGCCACCCTCAAATGTGAATGGCAGTGGCTCGCTAATATTAAAGCGATTCTTGGTGACGCTCGATGCCTGTGGGAAACACAGGATCTCACGCTCTCCAGTTGAGATGGCACGTTTCTTATCTCCATCTCCTCTGGTAAAGGTCTTCAGTCTAATAAGGCAAACAGCGTCACTGTTGTCTGTGTAGTGGGGTATAGACTTCTTGTGCATACGAACACAGTAACGATTGTAGGGGTCCATGTCTGGCAGAGTTAATGTCTCTGTGTCGGCATGACCTATGAACACAACATTCATGTTCATTTCGTAGGCTAGGCTTCCAGCCCAACTTCTGACAAGAGAATGCCGTTCAGCTGCCTGACTAAAACCAGAACCAAATCCTCCACCAGCAGTGCTGATGGACTTAGCCTTGGGATCTTGCTCAACTATCTCTGACTCAATAATTGATGCGAGCTGAGTAATTGAATCGATCACCAGAGTTTTGTGATCGTGCTTCTCTGTTCCAAGAGCCTCAATAGCGTCTAGGACGTCCTGACTGGAAGTTGCTACTGGAAACAGGCTGACGTTGTCATTGCCTACCAGAGAGGCTGTACCGTCTTCTGTTCTTATGAAAACAGGCGAAGGGAACAGACTAGCTAGGGAAGTCTTCCCGAGACCGCCCTCCCCAAAGATTGTCATTATGACTGGTCGTTGCTTGTCTGGCTTCGACAGTGATTTAAGATTTATAGCCATTACCAATCCTTCCCAAATACGAGTGCGAACACTTCATTTAAAATTTCATCCATACTTCTCTCCATTTTCTTCTCCTTTTTCAGTTGTGGTAAAATAGTAGTGGGGCTCAAAGAGCCTCCACCTTGATTCCAATTTTGCCTTGCTTCATTTCAAAAGCCTTGGCTACCTTTGCCCAGAGCCTTGGCTCTTTGTCAGCAAGATATCTACAGCCAGACGAATCAGCAGAAACACTGACTTTAACTGGGTGCATATTCTCTGGAATTTTGTCCTTAACTTTATCCCAAACTATCGCGTCAACTTTGCGAGACACAGGCTGTGTTAAGGTTACCTTGTGTGCTTCTAGCTTGTGGGAGATCGAGCCTTCACCCTTTGATTCTAACGCTGTGGTGATCTGCTCTTCTATTGCATGACGCCTTGCAATAATGTCTTTTTCTAACGCCTTTACTTCTAGCCATTCGGAGGCAAGTCCATCGATATTGCTCATCGCAATTCCTTCCTTTTTCTCTTTTTCTACTTCTCTCTACAAAAATCGGTTTACAGAAAGATTTGCAGTCTGTAAAGATGTTTTTACACATTTTAAAAAAAAGGAACGAAAATGACTGAATTAATACCAATCGATGACATACGTCATGCGTTGCAGGATCGGAGGATTACAGTCGTTGCTGAGAAGTGTGGGCTGTCCCACCCTACTGTAAAAGGAGTGGCATTAGGCAACGAGCAAATCAGCCTGACAACTTGGAAGAAACTGAGTGAATATCTGAGGGAGCAAGAATGAAATTCCCAGTCCAAGACTACTGCTCCAAGCTGGGCTGGTTCTTAGTTTCAATACCACCAGGAACTAAAGGTCCAACTAAGTTTGGCTGGCAGAAACCTGAGAGAGCATTGTCAGATCCAGAGCAAGCTAGGCTCTACTATGAAGAGAACCCAAATCACAATGTGGGTCTACTGCATGGTGCGTCTGGAACAGCTGCTATAGACATCGATCATGTAGAAAATACTCAACTGATTTTTGAATCTCTTGGCATCGACTTCTCAGAACTGATGCAGTCAGCTCCACAAATTATTGGCAGAGAAAATCGTGGCAAGCTGATCTTTAAGGCTCCACCTGATCTCATCACACATAAGATATCGTGGCCTACCAAAGAAGATGTACGCAAAAGTGAAGTCGTGTTTGAGCTCAGAGCAGGTGCAGTCCAAGATTGCCTCCCACCAAGCATCCATCCAGACACAGGTAGACCTTACACTTGGGCAGGTCGATCTATTTTTGATGGTCTGCCAGAGCTACCTCCACAACTCCTGACACTCTGGAGAGAGTGGGATAAGATCTTGCCACAAATGAGAGAGGTCTGCCCTTGGAAAAGAGAGCCTGACTTCCAGCCACCTCGTAAGCAAAGACCAAAGGGTGATAGCACTAGCGTCATAGATGCCTTCAATGAGGCTCACGATATGCACAGTCTACTGATCGAGTATGGCTATAAGAATACATTCAAGAACAGATATCTGTCTCCAAACTCAACGTCCAAACTCGCTGGGGTTAAGTTGTTCGAGGATGGTCGAGCATTCTCACACCACGCTTCTGATCCATTTGGCAATCACAGTTTCGATTGCTTCGAGCTCTGGCTCCAGTTTGAGCACATGGGCAATACAACAAAGGCAGTCAAGGAAGCTGCACAGATGCTCAACGTCACTCAGGAACCTGAATACGATTACGATAAAGAAGCCATTGAGCATGGAGCAAAAGTTGCAAATAGCATTCTATCAAAGTCAGCCAAGACATCTGATGACCCACTAGATACTGTACCAGAGCACTTACTTAGCGTTCCTGGTGTCCTACAAGATGTAGTCAATCACTACGCCACGACAGCCATTAAACCTCAACCTCAGTTTGCAGTTCAGGCAGCTTTGGCATTCGGCTCTGTGGCAATGGGTCGAAGGTGGGTAACTGATCAACGCAACTTCACCAGTCTGTACTTCCTCAACATTGGTGAGACTGGGTCAGGCAAGGAACACACAAAGTCTGTTCTAGAAGATCTACTCGAAGAGGCTGACCTCGAAGAGTTAATAGGTCCAGCTGGATATACATCAGGTGCAGGTGTCCTATCGACACTAACCAAAAAGCCAACCCATGTATCTGTAGTCGATGAACTTGGTCGGCAACTAAAGGCAGCTGCAGCAAAAGGTATGCAGCACAAAGCTGATGCCCTAACAGCCATAATGGAAACTTTTGGGAGGCAAGATGGTGTCCTGAGACAGCAAGGTTACGCCACCAATACTATGAAGTCATCTGAGGCTGAGAAACTGGAGAAGGTGGTCAAACGTCCATCTCTAACCCTAGTTGGTATGTCTACGCCTTCAGAGTTCATGCAAGCCATATCAGGTGGTGATGTAGCCAGTGGTCTTCTCAATCGATTCATAATCGTGAAGTCAGAAATCGGTGTGCAGATGTCCCAAGAAAAACGAAGCTCATCTATTACTGATCGGCTCTCGAAGTGGGCAAAGGAACACGCTCACGCAAAAGTTGGTGACCTTGATGCAGGTAACATCCATGATATGCCTCCACATCCAGTCGAGGTTCTGTTTACTCCAGAAGCCAAGCAACTCCTCAGAGAATATGAAGAGAGGTTGGTAGGTGCAATTAAGAAGGAAACAGGATCTGGATTGGAGCCTATGTACAATCGATCCAGAGAAGTTGCCATGCGACTGTCTCTGATCATAGCTCGATCAATGGGTCAGGAGGCAATCGGTGTAGATGCCATGCAGTGGTCAATCGATTATGTTGATCACTATGCCAAGCAAACGATTGAGATGTTCAGGGCTAATATGTCAGAGGGTCCATTCGAGGCTACCTGTAAGGCAATCTATGCCAGAATTGAGAAGGCTGGTCTGGGTGGTATGACAGAGCGTGAGCTCTCAAGAGGTGTCTCAGCCTTCGCAAATATGGATAGACGCAAACGTGCTGACGTTCTCGATGCACTCCAGAACGATAAGGGAATAGAGTGCAGAGATCAAAATCAGGGAGTGAGAGGTAGACCACGGTTCGCCTACTTTGCTCCACCATTAAATTAAAGGAGAAGCCTAATGGCTAAATGGAACTTAGACAAACTACCAAACAAAGGAAAAACAATGACTAAATATTCAAGATCAGAAATCCTCGACACAGCAAAGCAATATATCACTAAAGATCGTGCAGAGCAGCATGGAGATTTGGAAGAAAATTTCGATAAGATAGCTGATTTGTGGAATTGCTATTTAGAAGGTTCTTACATCAGCGTTACAGATGTTGGGGTAATGATGGCACTTTTAAAAATTGCTCGTGTCAGATCGAACCCAAAAAATATCGACAATTTTGTGGATGGTGCAGGTTATTTAGCCTGTAGTGGAGAGCTGTCAGCAAAAGAACCAGAGCCAGAAGTTAAAGCTGTTAAGTTCCAAGGTGGGAATGTATGAGCTCACTCCTGAAAATTACTGGATCTGATGGAAGTCAAAAGCGTAAGTCTAATGACTTCTATCCCACTCCAGACTCAGCAACCCAAGCTCTCCTAAATCGTGAGCTATTTAGTCACGAGGTCTGGGAGCCAGCCTGTGGTGATGGAGCCATATCAAAAC
>Ga0209384_1001216_pt1 | contig 13977 bp, 18 predicted proteins | sample CoawatmetaG05DNA_FD_187511 | JGI IMG/M metagenome (GOLD analysis project Ga0209384, IMG submission 187511) | Marine microbial communities from the West Antarctic Peninsula - Coastal water metaG058-DNA (SPAdes) (version 2) | ecosystem: Environmental > Aquatic > Marine > Coastal ... | reverse complement strand
GCTTCAATTAACTGTTCTTCTTGTTTTTCTTTTTTTCTCTGTGCTCGTATCTTTTCATAAGACATAATCGCCGACAGTTGTGCATCCTCGAGGTCCTTCCTACTGAACATCTGTGCTTGTGCTTTCGGTTGCACAGGGGCGGGGGCGGGAGTAGGGTCAGGGTCCTCTACTTCCTTTTTTAGTTTCTCAAAGTCCTTCTGCTTTTTCTTTTTTAATAATTCCTTTTCTTCCTTGTCTATTTCTTTTTGCTTATCGCGTTCTATCTTTTTTAGTTTCCTTGCTTCCAAAGCCTTTTTACGACCATTCGCCAAATGGAGCTTCTGTGCGTCAGTCATTGGCTTACGAGGTTTTCCCGATTTAGTTAATTTGACTTCCTTTACTTTTGGTTGCTTCTTTTGTTTTGGGAGTTCCTTTTGTACAAGTTCTTTTAGTAATTGGTTCTGTGGTTCAGGGGCTACAGCCTCAAAGATATCTTCCCTCTCTATACTTTCTCTTTCCACTGGTTGGGGCATAGCAAGTGCAGTCTGATCATCTTCATCATCTACATCTTCAATCATCTCGGCGACAGGCTCTATTTCATCAGCAATTTCATCTTCCAAAAAATTAAATTGGACTCGGGGTAATGTTTTACTCATTGTTTGTAATAATATTTATATAAATATTTTGAAAAAGAATTAATATTTTCTCGTCTGAATAGAAAAACGATTCATATAAAACATTTACATTTTTGGCTTATCTCTAAAATAGAGACAAATGATTGAATCGCCTACGACTGTTTTTGCATACTGCTCGTTAATGTAATTAACTGATAAATCAAAGTCAGTTAGATTAATATCTGCAGGATTATCCAAATCCAACCATACGAGATTATTCGGTTCGTATGATACGATGCCTACTTGAGTTTCTAATTTTGTGAGGTGAGATATAATCTTTGACTTATTCCCCGTAAATGCATTCATTACATTCTGTCCAAGATTATTTAGTCTGACAAATAATGACATGTTGTTAATCAAAGAAGGTGAATCTATACTTTCGAAAATTGTCAGTGAGCCAGTTGTTTCAACCGCCGTATCCACAACGTCACGATTGAATCCGAGAAGGTCCCTTGCGTTTGACCTTTCCGAAGGAGCATATACATCACTCTGTTGTAATATCAAGACGTGGCTTCCATTCACCCCACCACTTGCATTTAACCCCTCTTGTGCATATGCAGTTCCAATCTCTGTCCGATTGAAATCACGACTTTCAACAGCCCGACACTTACCAGTTGTTCCTAAAAGTTCCATTGTTTCGTACCATCCACCTTTGTTTTCTTTGGATGGATCATATCCAGCGATGGCTACTCCCTCATATTTCTCGAACGATATTGACCCTACAAGATTGCTCGCATTTTGCCCAACTTGAAATACAGGATGAAGACACCATTGTGCCTGATTGATTGGCGTGAACATGCTAAATTTTGGTTCTCCAGCATCATATTCAGTGAGGGTTTGATATCCTACAGCACCAGAAGCATTGAAGATTTCTAATTTGAGTTTTTCTCCATCTGCTTTAAACTTAACTTTGGTATATTGTCCAGTGCTTAAATCAAGTCTTGAAGTTGTAAAATCCGACGAATCGTTCTGCCAGTATTCAACTTCTTCAGTAATTAAATATCCATCTCCATCACCGTCGCCAGCCCACCCTGTCTGAAAAACAACTAATTCACCAGCAAGATTTCTTGCAAGACCAAAATCCATATAGGTTAAAGGCATCTCAACATCCACATCATCGGAGAGGTGACGTGCATAATAAGTCGGATCCAAATATCCATCCATACCAACATTATTAACAACTCTTGAAAGACCAATTGCCCACTCCACTTCTGTCCCACTTACATTCACATTTGCATTTGCACTGGATATATTAACTTCCATTTCACCACCACCAAGATTTAAAGGACGTTGTTTATTAATACCAGCACAGACATCGCTTGCATTTAAAGAAGCATTTCTTGTAAATACTCCTCCAGCATACGTAAATTCAGGCGACGAACCATTGAGCAGAGCCCGAGCAGGTCTAAAAGAATCTACAAAAGTATTGTCGGAGGGAGTGGCTGCACTCTTTGTATTGAGTTGGTCGTAAGTGATTTTATATCCTTTAAAATCAAGAGATGATGCATTATTTAGAACTTCAACTCCAAGTTTATTTATCATATTAGGATGATAAATAGATTCATTTAATCTTGTAGTAAGAGAGTTTGCAAAATCGCTCGGGGATTCTTCTACTATTCGGTCGGTACCCGTCAATTGCACCAGTAAAGGAGACGATGTTGTTTCGCTTATTTGTGGAGATGTCGTACCATCCATATCCAGTTTCTTGCCGAAATACTGATAAAAATTATTTGTATTACTTGAATAAACGACCTTACCATTAATATTCAGTTTTGCGGATTGCAATGCTACTTGAGAATTCTTGGGAATGCTGTATGTGGATGATAGAGCATTACGAAAACTGAATGCATTGTCAATCGAACTCTTTTGACGAGCAGTTGACCCGTCTTTGAAATTGTTAGAACATATTACCAAACTCATTTTTATTGTAATTAATATTTTAATTATATTAAAAAAAAAATTATTATCATATAATGCCTAAAAAAACAAAATCAACCGTTGTAAAACCGATTCAATCTGGAACAAAAGACTATTCTCTAAAATTAAATTATGATGTAGAAAAAGCAATAAAACCGAACAAAATAAAAGAAACAGATATCTTTGAAATGATGCAATCAAAGCCATCAAAGAAGTCAAAAAAGAAGAAGGTGTAAATTGACCCCTTAAAATGTCGTAAAAAGAGCCGAAATGTGGAGCCGTTTTTTTTTGTAAAAGGCGAGTTAATAGTAAAGTGTTTTTTCGTTAAAGGGCGGGATTCTCAAACATAGACGATTACACAAAAACAGCACTTTCGTCCATATTCTCCACAACCTGTTGTATATAAACATCATTATTATATTTCTTTTTTTTTGTATATCAAACTTTTAGTATATATTCTTTGAAAACTCTATTTACCTTTCTTTTACTACACTTGTCTATTAAAAACATACACATACCTTTAAAATGAGTTACACATACCTTTAAAGCGATTTAAACATCGGCTATTTATTTTACATTTAGGGGGGTAGAAATACACTTTTTATTTATATTTAAAGATATGATATATTATATACTTAATGAATAATAAACTTACAGATATGGAAATCGATACTCTTGCAATCAAACTATTGGAATATTACAACGAAGGGGAATTTGCATATGAAGAAGGTGTGAATAAGTCTGTTAAACAAAAAAATTTAAAACGCTCTTTCAAGCAAGAAATTACAGAACTCGTTAATAATAAATCAAAGAGTGCATTTACATCTTCGCTTCATTGTGCTCTGATGTCTTTGCTCGAACCCGACAAACTACGAAAAGAAATAAAGACCTTACGACAAAAAAACAAACATTTTGAAGATATAAATGCAAATGGAGAAGCACTTGCTATGACGTTGTATAAGGATGAAATATATAAGCAAGTAAAAGCAGAAAAAGATAAGGAGTTGGTAGAAGATTTACAAGGGTCGCGGGAAGTAAATAGAAAATTAATGGATGTTGTTAGTAATTTAGAAAGATGTATAGATGACAGGAGGGATTACGTCCCGCGAGAAACTCTTCTAAAATTAGAAGAGGAACACAGAATGCAACTCGCACATCTTACTAAAAATAAAAAACTCACGAAGAAAGAAAAAAAAATAGCAGAATTAAAGAAACAGGTGGAGATGCTTGAGGACGATGATGATGAAGATGATGATTAATAATTAAATAATGGGTCGGGTAATTTATACGAAGACCAAGTAAATCCTTTTTTTGAATCCTCCATATGCAACGTTGAAATTGCAGGATATAAAAATAGTTTAATTTCTTTTCTTAACTGCTGTTGTTTATATTCAACATCAATTGCTCTTCTTTTTTTATATGTGGAACGTGTCATGGGTCCCACACATTTATAATTTGGAATATACAGTCCGTGTGCATTGTGAATCACGAACCTATCGGTGTCGATTTCATTTAATCCATTTTCGAAAGTTGGTTTTACGAAATCTTTTTTATCCTTCAAAAGTGGCGGGAACATCATCCCCCCAATATAACAGAATTCATTAATATCTTTTAATTCTTCTAATCTATCAAAATCCAGTATAGCATCATCTTCTATAATAATACAATCATCTATTTTATTATCGTAGATATGCTTAAGACACTTTAAGTGCGATTCAGAACAGGCTGTAATCTTCTGACGTAAATCTTTCTTACAATTATGTCTAAAATGATAATTTTCCAACGTTTTGTCATCTACATTCGTCCAATGGATTGCATCCCAAATAGTATATCTATCGTCTGTTAAATATTTATCCTTTCGATCTTCATATGCACAGATTACGAACACTTTCATTTATACAATATATCTTATTTTTTTTAGGATAATTTTAACATGGTATAAATATAAAATGCCCTACGTTAGAGTTGTAATTAAAAAAAGCACAAATCCCAAAAAAAAGTTAATGGCGGTGCTATATGATAAAGATAATAAAACGAAAACAATTCATTTCGGCAGTGCAGGAATGAGTGATTTTACAAAAAACAAAGATGAAGAAAGAAAAAAAAGATATTTAGATAGACATCGTAAGCGTGAGAACTGGGAAGTGGCGGATACTGCAGGAAGTTTATCTCGCTGGGTCTTGTGGAACAAGACTACACGTCGTGCGTCAATCGCAGATTATAAGAAACGATTTAATCTGAAGTAATACTCTTATGGGCTTTGCTCAAAGAATCGCCTTTACGCATCTTGCCCATCATCTTCATACGATGCGACCTTTGTTCGGTTAGGGTCATACCACCATCCTTCATTTTTACCATATGTTTAGAGAGGTCGGCTTTTTGTTTGTCGGTCATTTTTTTACCATTGGTTCTGGGTTTTTTTGTAAGTGGAGCATTTGATTCAGTTGGAGTTTCTTGAGAGTAGGATGACATTTTATATATACAAATAAAAAAATTCTTAAATAAAAATATATAATATTATCAAATATGGCCGACGAATATGTTGATACCACAATCATCGAATGCAACAGATTGCATTCAGAAGAAGCCTTATCAAATAACAACGAAAATTTTGCAAATTGGACAAATAATTTAAGGGATGTCGTCAGTCTCGATGCAGGCGATAAAATATCTGTTCATAATGCGATGATATCTGAAAGGGGTGCTGGACAGCCATCTTCGATAGAAATAAAAGGCGAGAACCTCGGTTTAAAAAAGAAGTTTAAAAAGGTGGTTCCTGAATTTTTATCTTTTAATTCAGAGATATATTCTCAATATCATAGAATTAATTATACAGAAGAAGAGGATGAAATAATGATTCGGGACGATACAGCGAACTTCACAATATCATATTACAAGAATGCCGATGGTCATAACTATATGCAACTCCCACGAAGATGGTGGTGGCGACAAGATCTAAATGTGAATGGCTCAAATTATTTTTTCCATGACGATGCGGTTCATTGGGGGATGTCGCTACATGACCCATTCAGAGAAGATTCCTACACATTATTTGAAGATTTTTATCAATTATCGGGGAGTCCAGGGGTGGGCAATACAAAAGGAACTTATAATGCGAATGGTACTCTATCTAAAGTTAAAAATGATAATTCACGATACACCATCATGATTCGCGACAGTACTAATTTTGAATCGGGGGCAGCCACCATAAATCCTGACAGATATTTACGAGACCCTGAAAATGCATCCTATTTTATTTACAAAGAAACAAAATCTATTACAGTAAATAAAGGATTTAATTCACCTGAATTTATCGCCGAGGACTTTAGTCGCCAACTCCAAGAGGTAATATCTACGAATGTGTTTGAAGTCCGAAATCCAAATGACAAAAGTGCGAATCCTGACAGACCTGGGTTCGCCGTCCCCGCCTATACAACAAGAACAACACAAACATACAAACCTTTTATCTGTGCTGGAATATACGGGAGAGAAAGCGATGCAGCGAATGATACACAAGTTATCTTTGAAGAATATATAGGGGGTCTTAATAAAAATAATGGATTTGAATATTTAGCACAGTATTCTTGTGTTGGATGTAAGCGACCTGAATTGTATGATACAGGTAGAAAAATTAATTTATTAAATACAGTTTATCGTGGGATTCGTGGTGCAGAGGTGGATAGGGATTATGATGGTTCATTCAATGCAAGTTATGGAACAAATGGTATAATTACGTCATTGCATTATACCGAAGACAACTTAACATTATTTAAAAATTTTATCGAATCGCAAGAAAAATATCCCGAAACTTACAACATCTTTTACGATGGGAGAACTCCCTACAGTCCAAATGATAATATTACAAATTCGAGATGGATGCATATGAATCGTTATCCAAATGCTTCAATGTCTTTGGATTCTGCAAATGCATCCTTTGCTCAACTGGGATGGGGAGGATATGTGAATCCCTCTTGGAATGCTACTTCTAATACAAAACAATTATCAAGTGTCGTTGTCCCTTTTCAGTTTGATGAAAATCAAAGAGATATATTTTATGCTGAACCAAATGAGAATTTAGGTCAAAAAACGTATGGTTGTTTTGGGAGAACATATAATGCTTCTAATGCAAGCCAATGGATAGTCGTATATCCGACACCTCACAATGGTTCGGGCTCGAAGTTATTTAATATGCTGAATGGGACTACAAATATAATTGAGAAAAGTAGAAAAATGGGATACGATATGCATTTCACTGCCCCGAACACTGCATGGATACTACCTTATTCAGGATTAAATGTGAAACCTTATAATTTTGATTCAAGAAGTACAAAAATATTTAATTACGAAATATCTGCAAATGATGATTATGCATTAAATACATATCAGGTAGAAACTCAATATGATAGAAATCTATTGTATCTTGGAGCCGACATCCCAAAATTAAATTACGATGGAACTCATTTTACATTCTCTGATTTACATACAGCATTAAATCGTGGAAATAGTTGGGCAGCGAAAGTACCTTTTATTACCTTTGTCCCCACCGTAAATGATGGCTTTGATGATATTGTCTATAAAATAAATCCTAATGAAAATTTCGAAGATTGGACACCTGCCCGTATGCCTTATCCTTCTGAAACATCAATACAGTGGGATTCTGTAGCGACGAATACTTATAGGACTAAAAAAACAAATCCTAATTTAGAAAAGTGGAAAATATACGATGCATTATGTGGAATTAATATTGAAGATTTTGGATTGACAGAAAACGAATGGACGGGGACATTGTGGGATTTGTTGGGATTTTCATATAAACAATTTCATTCAGGTACTAACACACGATTGAAAAGGATAGACAATACAAATGTGAATGATTTATCTGTCATAACTACGAACGCAACCGTAAGTGAAGGGGACACTAAAATATATTTTCAAAATTTATTTGGTGTTCCGATGCTTAAAAATATGATACCTGTATCCGCAATGTTGCTTAATTATTCAGGAGGGAGAACAGTATCCTATTATCCCGAAATCATTCAAAAAACCCAATCAATCCAAATCGTGGCGGACAATCTCCCGACGAGAATGCTTCGCGGATATTATACAATCAGGTCAAACATCCTCCAAAATACTCCATTTATCGGCGGTAAGGTAAATAATACAAATATGCCTATTATCTCTATCGTGGATAAAATGAATCCTGATGGAGATTTCTACTTTCAGCAAGAATCATCTCTTGAATTTACGATAACCAAACCTTTACGACTTGCAAGTATATCGTGTTCGGTTCATGATCCAGATGGCTCATATGCAAATGTGTCAGAGCAATCTACTGTATTGTTTAAAGTTAAAAAAGATAGACGTAATACATTTAATGTCGCCCAAGAATTATTACAGGAGCAACAACCTCCGACTAAATAAATGACCAATGGCGAGCGCGTGCTCTTCGGGCATTATCTTTGCGACATGGATTACAGTAATTATCCCCAGCCCGTAGATTTTTATGAACAGCATCGCAGGTATTACATCTTTTTCCTTGAAGTCCCATCCTGTTAATACAACAATTACCAACAACGCGAATCTTAATATTACCGTCTTCGTCCTTTTTATAAATATAACAATTTTCACTGATATCATGGTCACATAGACATTTTGTCTTATGTGGAGGATAATAATCATTCGTAATTTGGACACCTTCTTTCAACCACTTTGGTCGCATTTGATTTTCATAGTAGCGTGAATGTCGTGTTTGCATCAGTATATATTCATCTTCATCTATCCATACTCGTCGCCGATTACCACCTCCATATTTCCATCCATTGGCGAGGTTATATTTTACTTTCATTTTTTCGAGACCTTCTTTTGTACTCATTATTATCTATATATAAATATACTGTAATGCTTAAATAAAATAATATTCAAATTTTAAAAATAAAATATATTAACATGTAAATGCCCTCATTCGATTTAAACGACACACAGTACAAACTGCTATTAACATTTTTGATTGATAATGATGGAGACCATATTATCAAACTATTAGAAGAAACAAGAGACGATGAATATGTTCCACCGAGTAAAGAAAATGCGGACCTATACGATTACATGGAAGGTTCGGCGTCAGAAGAAGAAATAGAAATAGAAGTAGATTCCGATGGATTTGCTTCTTTAATATAAAAATGATTTTGTAAGATTTTATATTTGTCAGGATGCTTTTTTTTGAACTCATCGACACGATTCCTTTTTTTGTAATAATTATAATTTACTTTCGCTTTGTGCAACTCTTTATTTTGCTGATATTTCTTTGTTCGTGATTCTTTATTTTTATTATTTGTGTACCAATCCTTCGCATTTTGACAGTTCTTCTTTTTAAAATCGGGATTATTTTTAATATTCTGGTAATTCTTTTTTTCTCGAAGTCGCTTTGCTTCGTAAGCCTTCAGGAGTCTTTGAATTTCTTCTGGAGAGTAGTTTTCCATTTTATATTTATATATATATATTAATTAATCTTTAATATTTAGTATTTCTTTTAGAAGTTGGATTAAATCAGAATTCAATGTGATATCCATTTTATTATCTTCACGAGCGAATTGCAATTTTTCGACAGTGTTTCCATCGTGCTGAACACAACACATGATTTTGGAGATGTCAGTAATTGCAACTTTACTTTCGTGACCCTCAAATAAATTTTTGCCCTCACCCTGTGAATTATTTCCAAACTTGCATGATGCCCTAAACCATTTCTTTGTCGCCATTACGGACGCTTCGTGAATGAGCTTAACCTTATCACCACAGTTGATTGCGTGGATATCAAAATTCTTCTGTGTCATACAAAATAACATTTTATCACTGCCGACACATCCTGATTTTGTTTTTTTCATAACATCATACGAGTGCGATATGTATGTAGATAAATAGCAATCGTCGTCATCCATAAATGCGAATATTTTTGTAGTGCATTCTTTTACAAGGTCGTTTCGTTTTTTGCCGATGGTACGTCTTGGTTTATCGTTAATATATTTTAATTGAATAGGATGTATGTGTTGTTTTAATTCATTTAATTCTTTCTCATCTCGAATAAACTTTTCATCTCCGTCGTCATCGATTATAACTTTTAACTTAGTGTGAGGATAATCTTGGAGTTTTAAATTCATAGCAAAGAGAGGTAAAAATTTGTGTCTATTCCATGTGGGGCAGAGAATAGTAATTTCAGGGAGTTCCATTTATATTATAAAAAGATTTTAATTTAGGATAATTTACCACCAAGTTGATAAAGGTTTTACATATTCTTTTTCTATTTTTGTAAGTTCTTCTTCTTCTAATTGTTTTTTAACGACCTCTCTACGGATATATTCTTTGATATGATTGATATCATTTTTAATGCCTTTGATATCAATACATAGACTTTCGAGAGATTGTAGGACTTCTTCAATTGGTTTTTTTTCTACAAAATGGTTCGCGTGATTCATAACCTGATAATATAACATTGATATTTATGATACTTAAAAAAAAAATAATTCTAAAAATATATATATGTCAAAGAAGCGGATGGCGATTCATTTAAACCTGTCCAGAACTCGTGAGTGTTCAACAATCGGGTGTTTTAATATCGCTTTCATTAATTTTTGTTTTGTCCAACTCTTTTTATAATCAATTTCATTTAGTTTCATAACTGCAATGACTTCGTCTTTTACTTCCCTAATATTATTTACTTTGTAATCGTTAATCGTTGAATACCAAGTAAGACCATATAACTTTGAATCGTTAAAGAAGTGCCCCTCAATAGAAAACAATTCCTTTGTTTGATATGTACACTCGACATTAAGATGTCCCTGATACCACCTTAAATACGAAACACTATATATTGGCGACTGCCCCTGGTCTTGGAAGTCTCTGTCAGCGACCCAAGCAGCAGGCGCGAGCCCTCGATTAAATCTATCCACCCGAGTCGCCACGCGCCTCTGTTGATCAGTTCCGAACCCGATCCTTTTAGCGACCTTTTTGAATATTGGATTATCCAAATATCTTATTTCTTTATGTGTAATCCTCATATCAATAATTGGTTTAAGATACTCCATCAATATCAACCATACATCGTAATCAGCCTCCTGCAGCCAACACAACCAATTGAGAGTTGAAAGCGGTCGCATTTCTTTGGACATTATTGTCTTTTTGTTTTTAATTGAAAAAAAATAATTACTTTCAAATTTTGTAATATAATAAATATAAATATATATACAATAAATGGATTTAATCCGAACACCTCGCACTGCACGTCCAATGCCCGAAAATATCGAGGATTGGTCCCCTGAATGTGAAGAATTACTGGCGGATTGGTGTGAGATCGCCACCTGCTACTCTTGGCTCCACAATTACTCACAGAGAAAATATAAGGCGAAATATCATGCTCTTCAAATACCAATAATTGTTTTAAGCACGCTGACGGGTGTAAGTTCATTTGCAACTGAAGGATATATCCCCGATGATTTTAAACAGACATTTACGGCTGGAGTTGGTAGTATTAATATTTTCGCTGGGATATTAGGTACATTATTATCCTTTTTAAGATATTCAGAAATATATGAATCACATAGAATTGCATCATTGGGATGGGCGAAGTTGAGTAGAAATATCGAGATAGAATTATCCTTACATGACCAAAAAAGAAAAAAATGTACTGACTTCTTAAAAGTTGCTCGTTCTGATTATGATAATTTGTTAGAATCGTCACCGATGATAGATATGGATATCATAACTGTATTCAATAAAAAATTCGCGGGAAAATATGAAAATGTATCACGACCATTGATTTGTAATGGTCTCAAAGAGGTCCGCCCTTATTTTAATAAACCACCAGAAAAGGAACTTGAATATATATCGGGAGCGATACCTTAATCCGAATCTTCTTCTTCTTCTTCTTCATATCCAATCCATTCCTTATATCCCTCGAACAGATCTCCCTCATCATCGATTTCATCCTTTCTGTCCTCAATCTCCACTCTCATCTCCTCTAACCAATCAGGGTCGCATAGGTTTGTATTCTTGTTAAATCCATTATAACTTTCACACATCCGCCAGAAAGAGTTTCTTTTCTCTTGGACAATGATAGCTTCGAGCTTGTCGCTTTCTTCTGTGAGTTCATTAATGGTAATTCTATATTCATCCCCATCCTCGTCCCTTTTCTTTGCCCAGTCACTATTTAGTTGTTTATAATCTTTTAGAAGTTTTTCATTTTCTTCGCGTTCTTTGATAAATTGATTCTTGAATTTTTCAGTAAATTTTTCTGCATCTTTTAGGAACCTTGAGCATTTCACCAGGTCACTATTTAGTTTCTTGTTTTCTTCTTGAAGTTTATCATTTTTTTCTACCTCTACGAGGAATGACTTGGCGCCCTCGATGTACCCCTGCAGCCAGAGTCCCATGTTTTCTTCTTTGAGTTTTTCATTTTCTTTTGTGATGTCTTTAACACAACTATCACAAGTGGGATTGGAACATCCTGTATGATGCCCCTGACATTTAGAGCATTTAAATTTATCATATTTGTTTTCTTTGAGTTTCTTCATTTCTTCTTGGAGTTCCTTGTCCTGAAGCCCGAGCGACTCATTATCCAACCAGAGTTCCTTGTTTTCTTCTTTGAGTTTATCATTTTCTTCTTTGAGCGTCTGCGATCGTGTCTGCATTGTCGTATTTATTGTTCTGGTGGTTATTTGTTTTTAGTTAATATTTCTTAAACTCCAACTTTCAAATTTTAAATTTTTAATCAAAGAAAACAATTATTTTATTTTCAGGAGTAGCATATTTGATGGACAATTTATAAGGATAAACTTTTTTTACCTTATGTTTCTCGTCCAGGTCTTTTTTAACTTGGGGCGATATCAGTGGTTTGAAGGTTTCCAATATTTTAACATCTTCTTTTAGTAGTCGGCAACATCTTCGAACACTCGGGACATCACCGTATGCCTTTATATAGTTCATATCGTCTTCTATTTCTTTTAAATTATTATAGTCGCAACACGTCAAGTCAAAATCATTTTTGCAATACTGTAGGATGCATTTGCATATTTTCATGACATCCGACTTCTCTTTGATATTCAAAATCTTTTTTGGATTCTTGTTCTTTAAATAGGATAATAAATCATCTTTTGTTTTGATTGCATAATAATTATCGTCGAAGTTTATTTTTGTATTTTTGAGATAAATTATTAACTTATCTTGAATATCCTTTTTTTGGTCCTGATGCGAGAAGATTATCGGTAAATCAAGAATGTTAATCATATCAGTTAGGTCTGTCTTTGAATGTGTTTTATTAATCGTAATCATCTTTAGTGATAGAAATATAATATTTATAAATTTGAAACATTTTTTAGGATGCATAAATAAAAAAATGCCTTGGACCCCCGAACAAAAAAAAGAATATCAGAAACAATATCATGAAAAAAATAAAGGATATCAAAAAGACTATGGTGAAAAGAATAGAGATAAAATTAAGATTAGAAAACAAGCATATAATCAAACACCAAAGGGTAAAAAAATAGGTAGAATTTGTAATTGGAAACGTTACGGTATAATTACAGATGACTATGACGAATTATATAATCATTATCTTAAAACTGCATATTGTGATATTTGTAGAGTTGAACTAACTTGTGATACAGTTAGGACTGTGACAACAAAAGTTGTCGATCACGACCATAGTATTACCGATGCTCCTAATTTCAGGAATATCCTTTGTCATGCTTGTAATTGTAAAAGAGCATAAATATTTATTTAGGTTTTGTATAAGAACTCCAATTATCCAATGAGATAAGTGATGTATGTTCTTGTTCATATGCATAGGATAATTTTGTTTGTTGTATTTTATACTTTTTAGAAAACTCTACACAGAATTTCGACATCGCATTATCTAAATGAATTTTGTTTTTGTAATTAGAAAAATTATCATATAAATCTTTGAGAACTTCTTTTTTAAAATAAAGGGCTTGAGTTCCTGTAATCCTTTTATTTTTATTCTCCAACCTTCCTCTTCTAAACCCGAACCATATAATATCGTTTTCCAGATATTTTAAATCATTTAGATTTCCAGTGAGTCTCACGTCATCCTCGAAGACAATACAATCATCGCCAGATTCGATGCATTTTGGGAGGACTTTTTCAATCCAATTCCAATGCAGTACTCCCGTACGTTTATATTTATCATTATCTATTTTTTCTCCTATTATGATTTCGGGGTCCAAGCCTTTGTCCTGATATATGTTAAATTTAGTTTGTAAAGCGAATTCAAAATTATCCTCATATGTTATAATAAAGTGTTTCATTATAGTATGTATATATATAAATCTAAAGATTATAACAAAAGAGTATAAAATATTGCATCTCTCCCGCAAAATCTATTACTATTATAAGTACT
>Ga0209384_1001211_pt1 | contig 14026 bp, 8 predicted proteins | sample CoawatmetaG05DNA_FD_187511 | JGI IMG/M metagenome (GOLD analysis project Ga0209384, IMG submission 187511) | Marine microbial communities from the West Antarctic Peninsula - Coastal water metaG058-DNA (SPAdes) (version 2) | ecosystem: Environmental > Aquatic > Marine > Coastal ... | reverse complement strand
TTAAAAGTAAAAGTAAAAGTAAAAGTAAAAGTAAAAGTAAAAGTAAAAGTAAAAGTAAAAGTAAAAGTAAAAGTAAAAGTAAAAGTAAAAGTAAAAGTAAAAGTAAACGAAAATCTAAATCCAAGAGTAATCATAAAACATACAGAAAAATTAGTAGTCATAGATCTAAATCAAAAAAATCAAAAAAAGGATCTAAGAAAAAATCACCTACTAATATACCAGCTAGATATAGTTATTATATGTGATTTTTTTATTACATTATATTATATGGTAAGTGGATTCGCTAAAAGTAAGAAAAAAAGGAAGAAACGTAAGAATAATAAGAATAAACTCACTAAGAAAAGTAAGAGAGTTAAAACAAGGAAATATAGAACTATTAAATTCTCTGCTTTATTAAATTAAGATTAATTATCATAAATAAAATATAATAAGTTAATATGGATAATTTGTTTTTAGAAGAATTCATTGATAATGATAAAGAAAATGTCAAGGAAATTAAAATAGATAAGAATAATATATTTCAAATAAATAATGATAATGTTATAGATCATATTGATGATTATGATATAAATACTCAAGCAATAATACATAAACAAGAAAACATATCTGAAGATACAAATGAATCAAAAATATATGATATAAGTAAATTATTCACAAAAGAAATATCTAAAGAAAGATTATTAATATCATATGAAGATATGAACGCATCTTTATCATTTGTAAATTTCAATGGTTCATATGAATGTGAATTCAAATTAAATAAAACATATAAAAATGTTATAGGTTTTAGATTAGATAAAGCAATTTATGAAAATATAAATAAAACTCAAAGTGGATCACAAACTAATATTTATTTAGATGTTATTATTAATAATATACCTAATGAAGCTTGTATTAATAATTTAAAAGGATATAATATTATAAAGAGATTACCTTATGAATATTCATATGGTAATGGTAATGGTAATGGTAATGGTAGTGGAGTTAGTTATAATAGTTTTTATATGAAAGGTAATTATTTTTATCCTATAAATTTAGATAAATTAAATTTATCATTAAAATATAATCATAAAGAATCAGTTAATAATGATACAGATTTAATTGATTTACGACAATTAAACAATGAATCTGGATTAAAATTTTCATTTGAATTCGAATTAACAATATTGAATCGATAATTAATATATCTATAAAATTAAATTACTTAAAATTTAATCTACTATATCTGATGGTGGTGGTATTGGAATGACCCGAATGATTAGAGCAATGAAACTATCAAACTTAATCTAAAATAGTTAATTTAGATGGCGGTACTATACTATCTTTCTTACCAACAGTCACTATAACTTTTTTCTTTTCTTCATTTATTCCTTTAACTACACCATTATATACTTTATTCTTTACAGTAAACGTTACTTTCACCCCTGGTTTAAAAACTTCTAATTTTAGTTTTTCAACTTTCTTAACTGGTTCTTCTTCCTTATCTTTCTTAACTGGTTCTTTAACTGGTTCTTTAACTGGTTCTTTAACTGGTTCTTCTTCCTTATCTTCTTCTTTAACTGGTTCTTCTTCCTTATCTTCTTCTTTAACTGGTTCTTTAACTGGTTCTTTAGATGGTTCTTTAGCTGGTTCTTTAGATGGTTCTTCTACTATTTTTAATTTTGATATAGGAACTGATAGTTTCTTTTTATCAACCATAACTACCAATTTTGTTTTTACTTCAGGATCTATTTTATTAATAATACCTTTAAAATCTTTACCTTTACTAATAAATTCTACAAACATACCAACTTTGAAATCGTCTAATTTTGCTTTTTTATTTTTCTTCTTTTTCTTCTTTACTTTGTCTTCAGCTATAAACTCTAAATCATGTATTATAATTTGTGGTTCGCTTTCTAAATAATATTCTTTGACATTATCAATATTTTCTCTAATTTCTTCATATAATAAATTGATATGAGAGATATTAGTAATATAATCTTTTCTTAAAGTTTTTTTCTGATCACTTAATACTGTAATATCTGTTAATGTTTCCCGGATTTCTTGACAAACGGATTTAATCTGTATGATTTCTTCATATTTTTCATTAATAAGTTTAACATTATTATCTTTATAAATTTTATAATATAATTCTTTAATTTCTAAAATCCGTTTATTATTTTTTTCAAGAAGTTCTTTATTATCATCTAAGAATTTCTGTTCAACTTTGATATATTTGCTAATACTTTCCCAATCAATTAGTTTTTCTAATTCTTTTTTTAATAAAGATATTTCTTTATCTTTATAAATGTATTTAGGTAAAATTACTTCAATCTTATTACCACACTTACCTTTATCCCCACAACTTAAAATAAGTTCTTTTTCATTTTCTACATATTTTTTATCTTTATCACATCCTACACATTTTACATATTTATCTTTATTAGTAAGATAAGTATTTTTACTTGTATAGAAATTTTCAATTAATTCTAAATATGTTTGATAATTATCGTCCATTTAATAATTGATTATATTATTATAAAAGTTTTTAATTTTGTTTTCGTATAATAATTGATTATATTTCTTTAATTTGTTTCGTCTATATAAAATGAATACAAATATCAAAATGATAAATACGAATATCAAATTTATAAAAAATAAATTAGTATTAGTAGATTTAGGTATTATGATAGTGTCTTTAACATGAATATTCTTATTCATATCAGAGAAAAAAGAGACTAATTTATTATCTGTTAAGTTGGGTTTATTCATATATATGATAAAAAAAATATTAATTAATTATACAAACTTATTTGATTTAGTGATTAAAAAAACATACATAACTATACTAGAAATCATAACGACTAACCAAATAGGATATAATGTTTGTCCTGATCCAGAACCAAACTGCTTAAAATTTCCTGTAGAATCAAACATTACCGACGGTTTCTTAACATATAAAATAACTGATAACAATACTATAAAAACAATAGTAATAAACAAATTTTGATCCATATCAATAATCATTTATATATTATTATAAAATATTTTAGATAAATTACATATACATTATATGAAATCTCTGATTACATATACATATGTGAAGGCGGAGCGCTAGATGATGAATTAAGTTTAAGGAAATTATCTACATCAGACCTATTGATTGTATAGGGTAATTTGAAATCTTTAATCTTAAAATTAAGATCAATATTTTCATCGTTACCAGTCAAATAACAAATATTGATTTTACTAATAATACTCTCAATACTTCTTTTAAGATTTCTGACACCTTCTTCTTTATCAGTGAACTTATCAATAACATATTCTAAAATATCATCATTAATAATGATCTCATCTTTCTTAAATAAATATGTATCATATAATTCAGGAAATACATATTCTTTACAAATATTGATTTTCTCTTTAGTATTAAAACCTTTAGTATTGATAACATACATTCTATCTTTTAAGATTCTATTAATTTTAGATTCATCATTGAATGAGAATATGAATAAGACCTTAGATAAATCAAGATTGATACCAGGGTAATAATTGTCTTGGAATAGAGAGTTCTGTGATGGATCGGTCAGGTGAGTAAGCATATGAATAATTTCTTCACCTTTATGTGATTCGCTTACTTTATCTAATTCATCAAAGTAAATAACTGGATTCATACATTTGCTTTCAATAAGAATATCTATAATTCTACCCCAATGAGAACCTTCATAAGTATAAGAATGACCTTCGAATATGGAGGAATCTGATTGACCGCCTAACGCAATAAATGTAAAAGGTCTGCCGATAGCTTTAGAAATACCTTCTTTTACTAAAGTAGTTTTACCATTGCCCATCGGTCCTTGTAATGCAAGTACATTTCCTTGAGACGTTGGATTCTTAATCCATTTACCAATAACTTGAAGGATATGGGTTTTAGCATCATTATGACCGTAGATAGATTTATCTAAAATAGATTTAGTATTAATAATGAAATCTCTTTTTTCATCAATTGTGTTATCATTATCAATAGGTAGAGTAACATATTTATTAAACGGTATAGATATTAGTCCATTAATCCATTTATCCATTTTAGAATATTCACCAGTAGAAACATCCATTTCACCTAATTTTTCAACATTTCTGATTGCGATAGCTTTAGTATTCAAATCCATATCTGAATTATAAATCTTAAATTTTAAAGGCATAGTTAAATCATTAATTTCACTAACTTTCTTAATTTCTTCTAATAATAATTCTTTCTTATCTGGTTCTAATTTATGAAAGTAATCTAAATTTTCATCTTCATCCTCCATATCAATATTATCTTCGTATTCCATAAATTGTTCATCTAATTCATCATATTCAGAACATTCGTCATCATCGTCATCACTAACATTATCATCTTTACTATTAATAGATTCTTCACCTAATGATTCTTCTTCTTCTTCTTCTTCTTCTAATTCTTCTTCTAATGATTCTTCCCCTAATGATTCTTCTTCTTCTAATGATTCTTCTTCTAATGATTCATCATCATCATCAATTTCATCTATAGATAGTTTAATATTTGTATTCAACATATTACTATTCATATTTTTCATCATAGTCATCATCATATATGATAGAGTCATTTCTTCCATAGACGGATTTCTATTTCTATTTCTATTTCTATTTTTCCTAAGTTTTTTCTTTTTATTTTTCTTCTTTTTATCATAACTATAATCTATTAAACCCACAACATTACCATGGTCATCTAAATCGTCATCAACATTTGGTGGAGGTAATGGATTAGGTAATGGATTAGGTAATGGGTTATTTAATGATATGTTATTCTTAGAACGAGTTACCATAGTATGATTACTATCCATAATATTAATTATATATTCTATTTTTTAAATCAAATTTTAATATATTAATTATATATTAATAATATAATGATAAAAAAAATAACTATATATCGTAATAATAAAAAATTTACTAATAATTCATTAAGAATTGATAAGAAAAAGAAACATATATTTATTAAATGTAATATAGGTAAGAAAGATTATGAATGGTTTATACTAATTCCATTTTCAAAAATCAAATATAACGATAAAAAATTAAGTATTAAATTTGTATGGATTGGTAAATGGACAGATGAAATTTATCATAAAAAAACATTATGTAAATGTGATAGAGTTGTTAATAGCAAATATCATATTACATTTAAAGAAGTAAAAGACTACAATAAAGTAAAAATGTTTTTATCCAAAAAGAAATTAACTAAAAAGAAATTAACTAAAAAAAAATCTAAATAAATTATCTAAAAATTTGATTTAAAAATTAGAATAATATAATATATATATATATGTCATTTGAACCTGAAACAAAAACTATTAAAAGTGTTCAATTTAGTATTCTAAGTCCTGATGAGATTAGAAATAGATCAGTAGTAGAAATTACTAAACATGAAACATATGATAAAGATGTTCCAGTTGTGAAAGGTTTATTTGATATTAGAATGGGTAGTACTGAAATGGGTAAAATCTGTGGGACTTGTAATCAGGATAATATATGTTGTCCAGGACATTTTGGGCATATTGAATTAGCTCGACCTGTTTATCATTATCACTTAGTAGAATATGTTCCTAAAATATTGTCATGTGTTTGTTTGAACTGTTCAAAACTACTATTCAATAAAGATGATGATTTAATTAAAAATATCTTAAAGAAACCCCCTAAAACAAGATATGATCAATTTTATGTATTATCTCAAAAGATCAAACGGTGTGGTGATGAAAATATAGATGGGTGTGGATACAAACAACCAGATAAATATAAACTTTCTCCAATGGAAGGTATTCAAGCAGTATGGAGTAAATTGACATTAGAGGATAAAAATTCTAATAACATGAAGAAACAATTATTACAAATTGAACAAGTAAAAACTATATTTGAGAAAATTACAGATGAAGATATAAAATATTTAGGATTTTCAGAATTATGGTGTCGTCCTGAATGGTTAATATGTTCAGTATTACCTGTTCCACCACCATCTGTCAGACCTTCTGTAAAGCAAGATAATTCTCAACGAATGGATGATGACCTTACACATAAATTACAAGATATTATTAAAACTAATAGTATTGTTGCGACTAAAATTAAAAATGAAAAGATAGATGATATTGATAGTTGGACACAGGTGCTTCAATATCATATAGCAACATTAATAGATAATGAATTATCGAGCGGGGTTAAACCTAGCGCTCATAGATCAGGAAGACCACTTAAATCCATTAGACAACGTCTTAAAGGTAAAGAGGGTCGTATTCGTAATAATCTTATGGGAAAACGTGTTGATTTCTCTGCTAGAAGTGTTATCACACCAGATCCTAATATTGATTTAGATGAATTAGGTGTCCCAACAAAAATAGCTTCTAATCTTACATATCCAGAAGTAGTTAATAATATTAATATTAATGCATTAAATCAATTATTACAACAAGGATATAATACTTGGCCATGTATTAAAAGTATTCAAAAAAGCAGTATTAAAATTACAATCAATAGTCATAATTTTAAAGATATTATCCTTGAAAATGGTGATATTGTTAATAGGACACTAATGAATGGAGATTATGTATTATTTAATCGGCAACCATCACTTCATAAAATGAGTATGATGGCTCATCGTGTTAAAGTAATGGATGGAGACACTTTCAGATTAAATGTAAGTGTTACCCCACCATATAATGCTGATTTTGATGGAGATGAAATGAATATGCATGTCCCACAATCTATCGCTGCTGTTTGTGAATTACGTAACCTTGTATCAGTAATTTATCAGATTATATCTCCTCGTGAAAACAAACCATTAATCACTGTGGTTCAAGACACATTATTAGGTATCAATAAATTTACTAAATCAGAGAAAATTAATCCAATCGAATATAACGGATATCATTATTCTGAAAATACTAATATTTATGAAATCAATAAATCATTATCAGGTGATAATGAATTTATTGATTCTACAACATATCTTAATAAAAATCAATTAATGAACATTATTTGTGACCTATCAACATATAATGGTATTCTACCTGATGCAACTAAAACTATTAATATTAGCGGTAGTAAAGATATTGAATTATGGTCAGGTAGAGATGTATTATCATATATCTTACCTCCAAATTTAAATGTTGAAATAAATAACTCAAGTTATGATAACAATACAGATGATAGTTTTAATGATAAATTAAATAAAGTTGTGATTATTAATGGTAAAATTAAATCAGGATCATTTGATAAAGGAACATTTACTAAAACGTCTAAAGGATTAATTCACACTATTAATAATGATTGTGGTCCCCATATGGCTGCTGAATTTATTAATGATTTACAGAAAATTGTATCATATTTCCTACTTGTTGAGGGATTTTCGGTTGGTATTGGTGATATTATTGCTGATAATAAAATAAAAGGCGAAATTAAAAAGATTATTGATGAAAAAAGTCAGATTGATGAAATTATGCAAGAAATTCATTTGAATATTTTCGAAAATTATTCTGGACAAAGTAATGATATGTATTTTGAAGCTAAAGTAAATGGTATTCTTAATGGTATTTTAAAGAAAACTGGTAATAAGGGATTAGAAACACTCGATCAAAAGAATCGTGCTATCAATATGGTTAATTCTGGATCGAAAGGTAAAGAACTAAATATTGGTCAAATGGTTTCATGTTTAGGACAACAAAATATCGATGGACAACGTATTCCTAATGGTTTTAATGATAGGACTTTACCTCACTATTATAAATATGATGACTCTTCTGAGGCAAGAGGATTTGTAGAAAATTCATTTATTAGTGGTCAAACCCCACAAGAATTCTTCTTTCATGCTATGTCTGGACGAGAAGGTCTTATTGATACAGCATGTAAAACTGCATCTACTGGTTATATCCAAAGAAAATTAATTAAATCAATGGAAGACCTACATGTTGCTAATGATTTATCAGTTAGAAATAGTAATGAATGTATTTATCAATTCATTTATGGTGAGGATGGAATGGACTCTATATATATTGAATCACAAAGTCTTATTATTAATAAATTAGACACTGATGGATTATGTAAGAAATTCCTGTTATCTGAACAAACTAATTGGTCTGATATTATGGATGACGACACATACCAAGATATGATTAAAGTTAAAACATATAATAAAGAATTACTCGCTAATTTTGAACAAATACTTTCACATAAGTCTTATCTTAATGGTTTCTCTAATAATGTTAATTATCCTATTGATATTAACAGAATATGTAAAAATACTTGCCTACAAAAAGATAAAGATATCTTATCTAATATGTCCCCACTAAAGATCATTAAAAGAAATAATGAATTAAAAGAACAAATATTTGTTACTAATACTTGTAAAAATAATGTTATCATACATATATTGATTGATATTCATCTTAATCCTAAAATACTCATATCTGAATTCAAAATTCAAGAATTCGAATATGATATCATTTATGATAATATTTGTACATTATTTCAAAAAGCAATGATTTCACCTGGTGAAATGGTTGGTATTGTTGCTGCACAAAGTATCGGAGAACCAGCTACACAAATGACATTAAACACTTTCCATTTTGCTGGTGTTTCTGCTAAATCTAATGTAACAAGAGGTATCCCACGTTTAACAGAATTATTACACCTTAGTAAAAATATGAAATCACCTTCAGCAAAAATATTCTTAAAAGACGAATTCAATCATGATAGAAATAGATCAACTTATGTTAAAAATAAATTAGAATATATTGTTCTTAAAAATATTGTGAAAAATAATCAAATCTATTTTGATCCTGGTAATAATTTTGAAACTAAAATTGAAGAAGATAAAGAAATGTTAAAAATATTCCAAGAATTCACAGAAATTCAAGAAATTGATTTTGAGAAAAAATGTCCCTGGATTATTAGATTTATATTTGATAAACATATTATGATGGAGAACAATATTATTATGGATGATATTTATTTAGCATTCATGAAATACGAAAATAACGATAATATTAACTATTATTTATCAGATGATAATTCCAAAGAATTAATTGCTAGAATTTTAATCAATGGTGTTGAAGATGGATCTGTTAAAGAAAACGGTTTATACGATCAAACAAATATTATTTCTACCTTTAAAAACATCATGGACGACCTACTTAATAATGTTGTCATTAAGGGAATCAAAGGTATTAATAATTTGATTGTTACAGAACATAAAGAAATGAATCAAGGTAAACCAGAACAAGAATTTATTATTGAAACTGATGGTATCAATTTATATGAAATCTTTAATTCTAAATATGTTAATTATATTAATACTACATCGAATAATATTTTAGAAATATATGAATGTTTAGGTATTGAAGCTGCTAGAAATGTGTTAATTGAAGAAATATCATCCGTTTGTGATGATGCAGGTGAATATATTAATAGTAGACATATTGAATTACTAGTTGATGTTATGACTAATAAAGGATATTTAACACCTATTAATAATCAAGGTGTTACTAGAGGTGATGTAGGTCCTTTAGCTAAATCAACATTCGAAAATACTACTTCTCAATTTATTAGAGCTGGTGTTTTCGGAGAAAAAGATAACCTCAAAGGTGTATCTAGTAATATTATGATGGGACAAACAATCAAAGCAGGTACTGGTTTTACTGAACTATTATTAGACGAAGACAAACTAATTCATGAATTAAGTGAATTAGAATATGGACAAAATGATTATATTGAAGATATTAACGACAATATTGATACTTTATTAAATGATTCTGATCCTTTAATGGAAGAATACTGTAATGATGACAATTTTAAATTCTCTCATGAATAACTAAAAAAAAGTATTCCCATCCGATGACGGGTTTGATATATTTAAATTATTTGATGAATGATTAATACCACTCTTTATATCTATATCAGGGCAATCACTAAACAAACTCATCATTTCTGGACCGACTTCAATATTGTTATCTATTATTTTACGCTTTAAATCTGAACATTGATCACTCATCGCCAACATTTTGCTTCTACTCATTGATGGTTTTATGTTTTCACTAATACCTGTTTCATATCTGATTTTGATTAATTTTTCATATTCTTCGTCTACTATTTTATTTATTTTATCACGGGAAAATAATTCTTTAATCATATTTTTATAATTATCTTTTTTATCTTCTGATTCTTCAAATAATTCTACTTCTTCTAATGGTTTTGCTTCTCCTGATGCTTTTGCTTCTGCTTCCATTTCTTCTGCTTCTTTTGCTTCTGCTTCTTTTGCTTCTGCTTCTTTTGCTTCTGCTTCTGCTGCTGCTTTTGCTTCTTCTGCTGCTTTTGCTTCTTCTGCTGCTTTTTCTTCTTCTGCTGCTTTTTCTTCTTCTGCTGCTTTTGCTTCTTCTGCTGCTTTTTCTTCTTCTGCTGCTTTTTCTTCTTCTGCTGCTTTTTCTTCTTCTGCTGCTTTTGCTTCTTCTGCTGCTTTTTCTTCTTCTGCTTCCGTTTGTCCTTGACCTGGTGATCCTTCTGCTTGACCTGGTGCTCCTTCTGCTTGACCTGGTGCTCCTTCTGCTTGACCTGGTGATCCTTCTGCTTGACCTGGTGATCCTTCTGCTTGACCTGGTGATCCTTCTGCTTGACCTGGTGATCCTTCTGCTTGACCTGGTGATCCTTCTGCTTGTCCTGGTGATCCTTCTGCTTGACCTGGTGATCCTTCTGCTTGACCTGGTGATCCTTCTGCTTGACCTGGTGATCCTTCTGCTTGACCTGGTGCTCCTTCTGCTTGACCTGGTGCTCCTTCTGCTTGACCTGGTCCTTCTGATAATACATTAGGATCAGCTTCACCACCAACCATACCAGTATCACCCATATCAAAATTATCCACAACAGGCTTAGCTTTATCAGGCTTAACCATATCAGGAGTAACCAAATCATTCTTACCCATAGGATTAGGAGTATCAGGATTAGGAGTATCAGGAGTATCAGGATTAGGAGTATCAGGATTAGGAGTATCAGGAATAGGAGTTGGAGTATCAGGAATAGGAGTTGGAGTATCAGGTGTATCACCAATAGGAGTTGGAGTATCAGGAGTATCACCAATAGGAGTAGGAGTATCGCCAATAGGGATAGGAGTAGTAGGAGCAACCATATCTGGAGGAGCAACCATATCTGGAGGAGCAACCATATCTGGAGGAGCAGCCATATCTGGAGGAGCAACCATATCTGGAGGAGCAGCCATATCTGGAGGAGCATCCATATCTGGAGGACTAGGAGCAGGATCAGGATCATCATCAACATGAGGAGCATCAGGGGGGTCACCCATTCCAGGAGCATCACCAGGATGAGCATCCATATCTACATCACCTAAAACATGTTCATCTTTACCAGTGTCAGCCACAATTGGTTCATCCATAACAACTTTATTATTCAATTTCAATTCATTTGTAAGTGTTCGTCTATTTTTTGAAATATCTAATAGTACTATTTTGTTTAACAGGTTATTAATGATTGATTTTTTAACATTTTTTCTTCTTAACACTTCTAATGAAAAATATTTTGATAGTAATGTTAGTCTATGTTCAAATAATATTAATAATTTCATTTTATCACCATACGATAGATTATTAATATCTTCAGATAAAAATAAGAGGTTCTGTCCATTTAATTTCAATAATTTATCATTTGGTATAGCACATTTCTTATTACTATCAAAAGATATTTCACCAGTAAAAATATCGAAAATACTATATGGTTTTTCTGAACATTTTTGGAGCTTTGAGGTTACTAAATCTTTAAAAGTTTTATCCATAACCAAAGAATCCTTAGATCTATCTATAATTTCTTCTAAATCTCTTATATCAAACATTTTATTTAATAATGTAATATTTATTTCAGTTTCATATGAATCATCGTATTCTTCATTACATGTTATTACAGAGTATAAATCTGTATTTTTCTTTACAAATTTACCAACATTATAATCCATTATATATTGAAATAATATCTTTACATTATCTTCCAATGATGTATTTAACATTGTTAATTCCACATTATTATATATTTCATTCAACGGGATAATTTTATTATTATTATATATGTTCATAAGTATTTTTGAATTTTGAAAATTTTTATTATTGTCTATCATATTTTTAAATTCTATTAAATTAATCATATTAACATACTTATGTGATATGTCATTTATAAAAACACTCGATAATGGTAAATAATCTATTCTGTCTTTAGAAAATAATTGTGTTATTAATTCATTTATCCTATTACCACCTTTTAAATTCTTCGGCATATATATTATCTATATATTTTATATTATTTTTTAAAAAAAAAGTTTTCGGTTTCTTTTTCTTTTTCTTTTCCTTTTCCTTTTCCTTTCTTTTTCTTTTTCTTTTTCTTTTTCTTTTTCTTTTTCATCTCCTTTATATCATATTCATTATTACTGTTTGTTTTTATAATTTTAGGTAGTTCTTGCTTTTCATCTGTATCAGATTGTTTAATTAAATCTGTTTCATATTTTTTCTTTTCAACATATAAACTTTTCATTATTAATAATTGTAGCCGTGCTCTTATCTCAGCCCGTAGTTTTTTTTCAACCTCATTTTTATACATATCCGTATTTGATAATTCATCAACCATATTGGGACGAATCGAATGGATCACTTCACTATCACCTTTATCTTCTTTATCACCTTTATCTTTACCTTCTTCACCTTCTTTACCTTCTTTATCGTATCTTAATGTTTTACTAGGCAAATTCTGTGGTAATTCTCCCGTTTCATAAGTTTTTGCTGTATCAGGTTTAAAAACACTCGTGTTTTGTTGTGGTTGTGATTGTAATTGGTTGTATGATTCATTTGATCCATAATCCCCTTTCAATAATGACCCTTGACCTTGACCTTGACCTTGACCTTGACCTTGACCTTGACCTTGACCTTGACCTTGACCTTGACCTTGACCTTGGCCTTGTCCTTGACCCGAACCCGAACCCGAACCCGAACCCGAACCATTACTCGAACTATTACCCGAACCGTCGTTACTATTTCCAGAGTTAAAAGAAATTTTTAAACCGATTAATTGATCAACAGTATTCTTCTTTATTTGTTCATCGTCAGTATTCAGTAAATATCTAATTTTGTTCCATGTTGCTGCTACTGCTGCGGGTATGGGTGGTTGTAGGTGGTTGCTATGGAGTGACACCAGACTGGTTCCTCTACTGACTGAGGGCGGCTGGTTCTGTGACGGTTGTTCGTGGGTTACTCTACTGGTTACTCTTCCTCCTGCTCCTCCTGAAAATACCTTATTAGCTTCAAATATTGATTTTAAAACAACTCGTTTTTCAAAAACATTATCGGGATCACCATTATCAGGGTCAACTAAATGATCAAACATTCCTGACTCTACAACTGCCACTACCGTATTCATATCCACCTCCTCCTCCTCCTCGTTCGCACCGCCAACCATATTTTTACCTTCACCGCCGCCAATCATATTATCAAAAAAACGATGATTACCACCACCCTTTATTTCTGCCAACTTAAATACTAATCCATCGCTTATTGTATATTCTTTTTTAATTTCTAATGGTTGTGTTTTTGCGCCCGCATCCGCTGCTTGTGCTACAACAAGCGCTGCTTGTGCTGCAACAAGCGCTGCTTGTGCTGCAACAACCGCTGCTTGTGTGGCAGATGTGGGGCTTGCCACCGCTGCTTGTGCTGCAACAACCGCTGCTTGTGCTTCTACTACTAATGCTTCCAATGTTTTATTATATACATGGTTTACCATATTAATATCTGTAAAAAATTTAACTTTATCCCCTATGAGTGGCGGTCCTGTTTTTTCGGTATAAAAGATCTTATATTCATCTAACTTCCATTTTTCAATCATCGTCTTGATCTGTTTAATGAATACCTTACTATTCACAGAAAAATCTTGTGTTCTTTTAATATCAACGTCGATGCTTTGACCCGGTGAACTAGGTGAACCAGATGAACCAGGTGAA
>Ga0209384_1001210_pt1 | contig 14044 bp, 10 predicted proteins | sample CoawatmetaG05DNA_FD_187511 | JGI IMG/M metagenome (GOLD analysis project Ga0209384, IMG submission 187511) | Marine microbial communities from the West Antarctic Peninsula - Coastal water metaG058-DNA (SPAdes) (version 2) | ecosystem: Environmental > Aquatic > Marine > Coastal ... | reverse complement strand
TAGGCTTAAATACAGCAAAAGGAATCTCAGATCTGTACTTAATGAATTCAATAATTGAAATTTTTTTATCATAACAATTGTCAAATTCAATTTCTGAATTAAATGCTTCTGTTGAAAAATCAAGTACAGAACTTACATTTTTGACATACATTTTATTAATAACTGGATTGCAATCCAGTTCAGAAACACCACCACAAAAATGATTGAATACAGTCATTTTAATAATTGGAGTAACTGGCAAATAAAACTTTAATGCAAAATTTGTCAAAAAAGTAGAGACTTTAACAAGAGTCTTGTTTTCAATTATTTTAAAAAGAAATTGAGCTCTTGATAATTCGAAATCAGATTTTAAAGAAAATGCTTCTTTTGTATTTGAAAAAATATTATTCAATAGATAAAAAATTATTCTACTAAAATACATAGTTTTTTAAATAAAAAAGATGTTATTTTTGTTATATATTTTATAGTGATGAAAGAAATTATAGCTAAAAATTATTCTATTTTTTTTAATAACGATGGATACGACTCACTCTCTAGTTATCTAAAAATCTGTAACTATTCTAAAATATTTATTCACCTTGATACTAATACAAATAAAAAATGTTTAAGTGTTCTATTAAGTAAAATTAAAATAAGTCATTTTGAAACGATCATATCAAAAGATGGAGAAAATAATAAAAACATTGAATCTTGTATTAATTTATGGGAAAAACTATCAGTTCTAGGAGCTGACAGAAAAAGCCTAATCATTAATTTAGGAGGTGGTGTGGTAGGAGACATAGGTGGTTTTATTGCAAGTACATTTAAAAGAGGAATAGATTACATAAACATTCCCACAACTCTGTTATCTATGGTTGACGCATCAATTGGTGGAAAAACCGGAATAGATTTAGGAGTTTTAAAAAATCAAATTGGATCTTTTTATGACCCTAAGATGGTGATTGTTGATTCTGTTTATCTAAAAACGCTTCATAAATCAGAGATTTATAGTGGATATGCTGAAATATTTAAACACTCCTTAATTTCTGATCAGCAATTATTTAATAACCTATGTTCTGAACTAAATAGTAATATAATTTATAATGATCAGGTTATTAAACAGTCTATTGAAATTAAAAATAATATAGTTTTAATAGATAAAAAAGAAAACAAGGAAAGAAAAGCTTTGAATTTTGGACATACACTTGGACACGCAATAGAATCTTTTTTTTTAAAATCGGAAAAAAGGCTCTTACATGGAGAAGCTATAGGAATAGGTATAGTTTTAGCTTCATATATTTCTCATAAATTATTTGATTTTCCATTAACTAGTTTGAATTTAATAAAAGATCACATTAACAGTAAATACAAAAAGGTAAATTTTTCTATAAAAGAAATAACAGAAATAATTGGATTACTAAAGCATGATAAAAAAAACAGTCATGGAGAAATAAACTTTATTCTATTGAAAAAAATTGGGGTTCCTATTTATGACGTTCAGGTTGAAAACAAGATAATTATTGATTCGTTTGACTATTACAATAAATAATTTTTATGCAGAATTTCTACTAGCATTAATGTTTCCAAATAAAGATCTGGTAACCATTTTTTCATAAACATCTAAATCTTTTTTATCAACTTCTCCCCTTTCAATATCTTTAATTTTTCTAAGAGCATATTGCTGGATAGTAATTAAAGGGAGAACTATCTTTTCTCTGATTTGAATTGAAGCTTTATTTGCAGGTTCGTTTTCCATGAGCTCTTTGAAACCTGAAAGCCTTAATATCAATTTTTTTGACAACTTATATTCTTCATAAATTATGGTCCAAAACTCTCCAAACTCAGGATCATCCTTCATGTAAGAAGTTAATTTAAAAAAAGATTTTGTTAAACTCATCATACTATTAGAAATTAGAGTTCTAAAAAACGGGGATCTGTTATAGAGATCTTTAAGCTCATCAAACTTTTTCTGATCACTATAAAACTTTAAAGCAGTACCTACTCCAAAGAAACCTGGCACATTTTGTTTAAGCTGACTCCAGCTCCCAACAAAAGGGATTGCCCTTAATGCGGAGAAGTCGAATTCTGCATTAGCTTTTCCTCTTTTTGACGGTCTACTTCCTATGTTAGTTTTAGCATAATATTTAATAGTACTCATATGCTCTAAATATGGAATAAATTTAGGATGATTTTTAAAATCTTTATATGCTTTATAACTAATTAGTGCTAAATTTTCTAAAATTGATTTATCCTCTTTATTAGAAACCTCATTACTCTCGCTTAGTATTCTGTTTTGAATTCCAGAACTCAATAATTGTTCTAGATTATATTGACAAGATTGAACGGTTCCAAAGTTTGAACTAATTGTTTGGCCTTGAACTGTTATCTGAATTTCATCAGACTCAACAAAACTTCCAAGGGAAGCGTAAAATTGATGAGTATTTCCTCCTCCTCTTGCTGGTGGGCCACCTCTTCCATCAAAAAATAATACTTTAATTCCAAACTTTCTAGATATGCTAGTTAAAGCCTCTTTAGCTTTCAAAATACTCCAATTAGCCATTAAATACCCACCATCTTTAGTGCCATCAGAAAAGCCCAACATAATAGTTTGTTTATCTCCTCTGTTGGACAAATGAGATCGGTAAACTTTGTTATTATAAACTGATTCCATCACTTTTGCTGCAACTGTTAAATCAGAAACAGTTTCAAATAATGGGATAATATCTACAGATGGAAATTCCCAGTCACTTAATCTAAACATAGAAAAAACTTCAAATATGTTTAATGCATTTTGATTATTACTAATAATATACCTGTTTGCCCCTTTCTCTCCATTAATTTTTTGGATAGTTTTCATGGCCCTAATAGAACTTAATGTAGAATTTGCTTGTTCATTTTTAAATAAGTCTAAAGGGACATCACCTTTAAGATTTGAAAGAATATTTATCTTTTTAGATTGAGAAAGGTTCAAATAATTGTCAGGGAATAACTTTCCAAAATGTTTTTGAGAAATATTAAAAACATCTTCAAATACTTTGCTATGAATCCTTGAATCCTGCCTAATATCTAAACTGGCAAAATGATACCCAAAAATATTAACCTTATTGATTAAATCATCTAACTCATCAATAAATAAAGACTTATGCTCATTGATCAGTATTTCTCTTATTTGATGAAGTTTGTTTTTCAAATCTTCTAAACTAATTTTAGGAGTTTTCTGGTCGTTAAAAATACTTTTGTAAAGTTTGTTTTCTATATCCACAACTATATTCTCAACATTCTTAAATGTTAATCTTCTTCTTAACTTTCTTATATCTCTATAGTAATTTTTAATAACATCACTTCTTAACTTATTAGCTGTGTTTAATGTAATTTCAGTTGTTACAAAAGGATTTCCATCTCTATCTCCACCTGGCCAAAAACCTAAATTAATTATATCATTATCAAAATCTTCTCCATCAAAAACATTTGACTTAATATATTTATAAATATTACTTATAGAATTATAAAAAACATTCTCTAAATACCATGTAAGACTAACAGCTTCGTCAAAAGGAGTTGGTTTTTTATTTTTAAAAAATGGTGTTTTACCTAACTGAGAAAGCAATATTTTGATTTGAGCTAAATCATTTTCTTTTACGGCTTGAGTAAGATCAGTTATAATACCAAGCACTGAACCTGGGTAAAACTGCGTGGGGTGAGCTGTTAAAACAGGCCTAACTTTAAAATTAGATAAATATTTTTTTAATTCTGGTTTCTTGTTCTTAGACTCTACCTCCTCTTTTAAGTTACGTAACGTTCCAATACCATCTAAATTATTAATTTGATCAAAAGAAGCATCTTCTACTGCATCAAAAAGAACAACCTGTCTTTCAATGTATTGAATAAATCTGAAAAGTAAAGTTATTTTTTCTTTTTCATCTGAATCTTTTAAATAAGATTCAAAAAAATTTTCTACAATTTCTGATGGATTATTGTTGTTATCATACCCTTCAATACAAATTTTTTCAAAAAGAGGAAGCATAACTCCAGTATTTGCTATGCTTTCGTAGGGAAGAGTAGAAAAAATACTATTATAAACTTGATATCTAGATAATACTTTATCATTAAATCTTTCTTTCTTGGTAAGTTTTCTCACAAAAATCTAGGGTTTATTATAATTCGTTAAAAATTCTATGCATCAACCTTTTCTTATCATTAATGCTTTCTTCTAAAGAAATCATTGTTTCAGTTCTTGAAACACCTTCAATATCGTCAATCATAAATATGATATCTTTTGCATGATCAGTACTTTTAGCACGAACTTTAACAAAAATATTGAACTTTCCAGTGGTAATGTGAGCTACAGTTACAAAAGGAATTTTTTCTAAGTGCTGTAGAACGAATTTTGTTTGATGAGTTTTTTCTAAAAAAATCCCAATGTAAGCTATAAAAGTATAACCAAGCTTTTTGTAGTCAAGAGTTAAAGACGAACCTTTAATAATACCCGCATCTTCCATCTTTTTAACTCTAACATGAACTGTTCCAGCGGATATAAGAAGTTTTTTTGCAATGTCAGTAAAAGCAGTTCGAGTATTATCAATTAATAAGTCTAATATTTGATGATCAACATCATCTAGCTTTAATTTAGCCATTTTTTTGTTTTTAAAATTGATGAAATGCGAATATATTGAATTATTTTTATACAATTCAATAAATCATTGAATTATTCGCAATTTATCAACATGACTCATTAACTCATTAATGATAAAATTATTAGATAAATCAAAACTCTGCTCAACTGTGATAAAGTCTAGAGTCAAATGACCTGTCATATCAGAAAAATGACCATACCTATCAATATAAGGAATGAATTTAATTTCTTTTTTTTCCTTATTCAAAACCTCTTTAAACATTATACTTACAGATACATTTAATTGTTTTTTTTCAGAAATTATATTTACATTTTTTAAAAAAATATCACATAGATGTTTTGTGTTTTCAGGGATTAAATAATAATCCTTGTAATTAATTTTAATAAAATCTTCATTTACAATTGATTTTATTGCGTGAATTAATGCATAACACATATACTCTCTAGTTTGTTCTCTTTCATAATCTTGACCAATGTGACCAGACTCAAAAAGAATAGTAGGTGTCTTAAGAGATTGAAATGTATCTCCAACGCAGTTTATATTAAAGTCATCATTATATCTAGAAATATTACCAGGTAAAATCACAGATAATTTTTTTTTAATAAGTGCGACAATTCTCATGCTATCCTTTCTAGATTTAGTTTCGGATTTTTCAATATCTGCAGATGGTGATAAAAAAGATAAAACAGATGGTTTATCACCTTTAACAGAGTATATAGTTCTTTGATCATGAAGGTTGAAGCAGAAACTAGGATTAAACTGACTGTATAAATCTCTTAAAATATTACTTTCTATTTGAGATAAAGATTTAGCATCTCTATTTAAATCTATATTATTAATATTTTCTCTAGTATAATTTAAAGCTCCATCAGGATTTAATATAGGAATTATCATCAGAGTCACTTTAGAAAAAATATCACTATCATATTTATCAAAAAATGACAAACAATCAAACAAAGCCTTGGTAGAAGTAGATTCGTTTCCATGCATTTGAGACCATATTAATATTTTGATTGGTCCTTTTCCAAGTTTTAATGATAAAATCGGAAGATCATTAGAGCTTTTACCAATAATTGAAAAATTATATTTTTTTTTAAGTTTATAAATGGATTCGTTAGTAATATATCTTCCAGATAATATTTTCTCTTTATAATCTTGATATTTATCTAATTCTAAATTCACAATAATAATTATTAATTACAAAGCTAACAATACATACGATTACAATTGTAAACTATATTTTGAGATTTTTAATTAAAATATGCACTAAAAATTAACAATTGTATACGATAAATATAAAAATAAACATAAAGTATTATTTTTAAGCATTTTAAATTACTTTATATAAAGTTATACTTTAACTAAAGTAGCTAAAATAGAAGTGTTTACTTATGTGTATATTCAAATATTTTTTATAAATTTACAAATGTGTACATGGAAAATTTCAAAGACAGATTAAAAGAAATATTGGATAAGGAGGATTTATCAGCTTCTAAATTTGCAGAAAAAATTGGAATTCAAAGATCTAGTGTTTCACATATTTTAAGCGGAAGGAACAAACCCAGTCTAGATTTTGTGATTAAAGTCAATAACGCATTTGATGATGTTTCTCTTGATTGGTTAATAAAAGGGAATAATGCAATTAAAACAGGCGTTAAAAACACACAGACCTCCTCCCATCTTGAAATAGATTTAAAAAAAGCCCTGAACATAGATAAAAATATTAAAGAAATTGGATTTTTTTATACAGATGGATCTTTTAAGATATACAAGAATTAGATTACCTTTAAAAAATGAATTTACGCATACTCTTTCCTTTATTATTACTTACCGCCTGCTACACTTCAGAAAGAAATTGTCTAGATTTTCAAACTGGAACTTTTCAGTTTGAATCAATCTCGACAGAAGGTGACACGCTTGTAACTGAATTTAAAAGAACAAAAGATTTAGAAATTGGATATTTCAATAGCTCTATTGATTCTAGTTTCGTCAACTGGGTTTCTGATTGTGAGTGTATTATAAAAAAAATTAATCCTAAAAGTATGATTGAGAAAAAATCAGTTCAAATGAAAATTTTAAGTACATCTGAAGATAGTTATGTATTTGAGTATTCATTTGTTGGAGATATTCAAAACAGACAAAGAGGATCAGCTAAAAAAATAACCGATTAAAACTCTAGTTCAGTTTGCCCTTTGTTATTATCAGATAATTCATCTTTATTAATAGCAGGGTTTTCGCTTTCTAAACTAACCTCTTCATTAACTTCTAAATCCATAACAGATGTCTTTTCAGGCGGAACAAATGGAATAGGGTTTATCAGGTTTATATTCTTGATTTTATATGATGAAAGCTGATTACCTAAAGCTTTAATTCCTTTAATCCCAATCAACTCACCTATTTCCTGCGTTAAATCATCTCTTAAACCTTTAGATGTTTTTGAAAAACTTATCTCTATAACAGGTTTCCAATCTGAAGAAATCATTTCTAATTGGATTTTAGAACCTGAAGGTATAAACTGCTGATCTACGTTTTGACTTCCTGCAATAAAACGTTTTACAAAATATCTGTCTTTAATTCCATCATAATAAATCACTGATAATGGCTTGTCTATAATCCATTTCTCTATAACAATCATATCTTCTGGGAAGTGCATGTTTAAATCAGGCTTAATAGTCTTTAAAACACCACTTTGCTGAACTATTAGTAATGAATCATCACTTTTAAACTCCCCCAATAACTCCCCCCTGTCATCTACATTTAACCTTTGGATCGTATCATCAAACCAGATTTTTCTAGGTTTTAAAGTCGACAATCCTTTTTCTTTAAACTCAATTTTATTGACATTGTATTTTGTAACAATATTCCCTTTAACTCCCCGACCTTTAACCTCTAAATCAGCAAAATCTAGCTCCCATTTTAATTTTTTAATAGAACCAGTTTGTCTTAAAACTACTAAAACAACTTCTGCCTCACCATTTGGATTTGCAGAGAAATAAAGTGTTTTAGAGTCTTCTGTACCATTTGTTAAATCATACATTTTATCTCTTGTTACACCAGTCACGCTGAATCTTTTTATGTATGAATTTCCTTTTTTACCATCTTTATAGATCATATTATACACCGTTCTTTTATCTTTCTTTTTAAAAACTGCAACGTGTATAATATTCTTTGAAATAAATTTCTTAGAATCTACTTTTGTAACCATCATTTTACCATCATCTGTAAATGCAATTACATCATCAATATCAGAACACTCTTCAACAAATTCATCTTTTTTAATTGAAGTGCCAATAAAACCTTCTTCTCTATTGACATATAGTTTGGAATTCTTGATTACAACTTTTTTAGCATCAACATCGTCAAAAACTCTAATTTCAGTTTTTCTTTTTTTACCCTTCCCATAAACAGTTTTTAAGTTTTTAAAATAATCTACGGTAAATTCAGTTAAATTTTTTAGATGATGTGCTATCTTCTCTAACTCAGCTTCAATGGACTCTATTTTTAATTGAGCTTTATTAATGTCGAATTTAGAAATTCTTTTAATTTTTATCTCCGTAAGTCTAACTATATCCTCTTCAATCACTTCTCTTTTAAGATGAGCTATATAAGGCTTTAATCCGTCTGAAATAGCCGAAATTACCCCTTCCCAAGTGTCAACATTTTCAATATCACGATATATCCTTTTTTCTATAAAAATTCTTTCTAATGAAGCGTAATGCCATTGACTTTCAAAGTCTCCTTTTTTATACTCTAACTCTAACTTTAACAATTCTCTGGTATGTTCAGTAGATCTTTTTAAAATATCTGAAACCCCAATAAACAATGGTTTATTATCTTCGATAACACAACCTAATGGAGAAATTGAAGTTTCGCAAGATGTAAAAGCAAACAATCCATCAATAGTCTTGTCAGGTGAAACACCTGATGGTAGATGCACTAAAACCTCAACATCATTTGCAGTATTGTCTTCAATTTTTTTAATTTTTATTTTACCATTATCGTTAGCTTTTAAGATAGAATCTATTAAAGAAGATGTTGTGGTTGAAAAAGGAATTTGACTTATTACTAAGGTGTTTTTATTAAATTGACTGATTTTCGCTCTGACTTTAATTCTCCCGCCTCTTAATCCATCGTTATAATTACTAACATCCATTATTCCAGATGTAGGAAAATCTGGAAAGAGCGTGAACTTCTGACCTTTTAAACATTTAATTGACGAGTCAATCAACTCAATGAAGTTATGTGGTAAAATCTTAGTGGATAAACCAACTGCTATACCTTCTCCTCCTTGAGCTAAAAGTAAAGGAAATTTGACTGGTAAATTTATAGGTTCTTTTCTTCTACCATCATATGAAGATTGCCATTTTGTAATTTTAGGACTGAAAACAACCTCTAAAGCGAACTTAGAAAGTCTTGCTTCAATATATCTTGAAGCTGCAGATCTGTCGCCAGTTAATATATTCCCCCAATTCCCCTGAGTTTCTATTAAAAGTTCTTTTTGACCTACCTGAACCATTGCGTCTGCTATACTTGCATCACCATGGGGATGATACTGCATAGTGTGACCTACTATATTAGCCACCTTATTAAAACGTCCATCATCTAAGTCCTTCATCGAATGAAGAATTCTTCTTTGAACAGGCTTAAATCCGTCCTCAATTGACGGAACTGCTCTTTCTAGAATTACATAAGATGCGTAATCTAAAAACCAATCTTTATACATTCCGGAAACTCGAATTAACGAATCTCCTAATTCATCTTCCTCATTAACATTAATTGGTTCTATATTTCCTTCTTCCATATTATGAATCTATTCTATCTAATTCAACTTTGAGGTTATCAATTATAAATTTCTGTCTGTCTGGTGTATTTTTACCCATGTAAAAAGATAGTAGTTCTTCAATACTAAAATTTTCATCTAACATTACTGGATCCAATCTTATGCTCTCACCAATAAAATGTTTGAACTCGTCGGGAGATATTTCACCTAAACCTTTAAATCTTGTTATTTCTGGTTTAGATCCTAATTTTTTGAAAGCCTCAACTCTTTCTTTTTCGGAGTAACAATAAATTGTTTCTTTTTTATTTCTAACTCTAAATAGAGGAGTTTGAAGTATATATAAATGTCCTTCCTTAATTAGTTCTGGAAAAAACTGTAAAAAGAAAGTGATTAAAAGTAATCTAATATGCATTCCATCAACATCAGCGTCAGTTGCAATAACAATATTATTATATCTTAAATACTCTATACTATCTTCAATGTTTAAAGCAGCTTGTAATAAATTAAACTCTTCATTTTCGTAAACAATTTTCTTTGACATTGAATAGCAGTTTAAGGGCTTCCCCCTAAGACTAAAAACAGCTTGAGTATTAACATTCCTAGATTTTGTAATAGACCCACTAGCAGAATCACCTTCAGTAATAAACAAAGTTGAATCTAATCTGTTTTCTTTATTCATATCTCCTAAATGAACTCTACAATCTCTTAATTTTTTGTTGTGAAGATTTGATTTTTTAGCTCTTTCTCTTGCTAATTTCCTAATACCAGAAAGTTCTTTTCTTTCTTTTTCAGCTTGAATAATTTTTTTTTGAATTTTTTCAGCAGTATTTGGGTTTTTATGAAGATAATTATCAAGATATTTTCCAATAAAATCATTTATGTAAGATCTGACAGTAGGTAAATCTCCACCCATTTCTGTAGAACCTAACTTCGTCTTAGTTTGCGACTCAAAAATTGGTTCCATTACTTTAATGCTAACCGCAGAAATAATCGACTTTCTAATATCACTAGCATCATATGGCTTTCCATAAAAATCTCTAACAACTTTAACTACAGCCTCTCTAAAAGCAGATTGATGAGTTCCTCCTTGAGTTGTATGCTGTCCATTAACAAAAGAGTAATATTCTTCGCTGTATTGGATTTTGCTATGAGTGATAGCCACTTCAATATCAGCACCCTTTAAATGAATTATAGGATATAATAACTTTTCAATATCATTATTATCCTCTAATAAATCTTTTAAACCGTTTTCAGAAATATATTTTTCTCCGTTAAAAACAATAGTTAAACCAGGATTTAAATAAACATAGTACTTAAGCATTTTAGACACATACTCAGATCTATATTTATATTTCTTAAATATTACATCATCTGGAATAAAAGTTACTTTTGTTCCTTTTCTTTTTGAAGACTCTTCAATCTCTTTGTCTAACTTCAAATTACCTTGTTCAAAATGAACAATTTTTATCTTGCTATCTCGACAAGATTCAACCTTAAAGCTAGAAGACAAAGCATTAACAGCCTTAGTACCCACTCCATTTAAACCTACAGATTTCTTAAATGCTCTTGAATCATATTTTCCACCAGTATTCATTTTAGAAACAACATCTACAACTTTACCAAGAGGAATTCCCCTTCCATAATCTCTTACCGAAACTCCAGAATCTGAAATTAAAATATCAATTGTCTTTCCCGCTCCCATCACAAATTCATCAATAGAATTATCAAGAACTTCCTTTAGAAGAATATAAATACCATCGTCAGGAGATGAACCATCACCTAATTTTCCAATATACATTCCAGGACGCATTCTAATATGCTCCTTCCAGTCTAATGACCTAATATTATCTTCAGTATAATTTGATGAAACTGACATATCTACGAAAATAGCTAATATAGGTGTGGATTAAAAAAAAATGAAATGGTGTTTTAATAAATTAATTAACAATAGTCAAGGCCTGTTGTTGAAATCTTTTTTTATCATGTTTGCGTATGATTAGTTGTGTGTTTTTAAGCACTAAATTTAGCAAATAAACACAGATGGAAAAGTATGAGAGGACTTTTGTAAATTGGATAAAACATAGCAATTAATTATATACGTTGTTAGCAATAATTAATTTGTATTACATTTATTTAATCTTTTGGGTCGATTTATTTCCAATCTTTTTATTCGGTCTAATTATTTGGTTCAAGTACAATTCTTAATTCAGTCTGGCTTTAACATTTATTTTAAACGCAGTTGTCCATTTCGAACCCTTTGAGGATGGTTCCCGACTGGAACTTCGGCAACTACTTTTGCTGTAGCATAATCAACTACTGAAACTTTGTCAAGTCCACTTATAGATACATAAGCCTTTGTACCATCTTTACTTGAAGTTGCCCAGTATGGCTTTGCTTCTTTTGGATCATCAGAAAGTTTAATAGTGCTATATTTAAAGGTTTCCCTATCCACTATGGCGATATAGCCGTCCATAGTACCCGCTACACATATAGTTTTATCATCTCCGCTGAGAGAAATACCATGATGTCCTGAGGCTAAAAGATGGTCTCCAGGTGCTAGATTTTTATTTTTTTCAGGAATAGGTAAATCTAATTTTCGGGTTATTTTATCATTCTCTATATCGTATTCAAAAAAACCATGGAACAATGAAATTTGCAAATAAGCAAATTTTTCATCTTTGGTAATGGCCATTGGACGAATTGCTCGGTCAATCCAATCAAAACCGGCTTCTTCCAATTTTTCCTTCATATCAACACGGCGTATCACTTCATAGGAGTTAGCGTCAACAATCTGAAACCAACGATCTCCCTTTAAAAAGTCGAGATTTGGCGACGCGAAAAAGACTTTGCCGATACTAGCATGGTATATTTTTTTACCATCTTCGGAATATATATTTTCATGGGGTTGGTCTCCAGATTCAAAACTACCAATGATTTTACCCGTTGAAACATCAATTGCATGTACCTTTCTCGCGGTTGAGGCAGAAACTAAAAAGGTTTTACCATCTGGAGATATAGCCGAATGGTCGGATCTAAGACCTTCTACAGGTGTTCGCCAAACAATTTGCCCTGAATTGACATCGATAGCAACAACGTCTGCGAAACTTGGTCTTGATGCATAAATATACCTACCATCATTTGACGTAAACATGTCGTCGACTAATTGATCATTGCCTTCACCGACATATTCTCTGATAAAACCTGAAAAAAGACTTCTTTTAAGGCCTGAATACATTTCTTTAAATCTTTCCTCTCGGTCGGGCATGGCACTTACTTTTTTTATGATTTTAAAAGTATTTGGGTCAAAAATGGTAATGACACCGTCCCAGTTATTACCTGCTAGCACAACATCCTGTAAAGGAATACTGTCATGAACTGTTGCGGCTTTTTTTTCAGGGTGAAGTGTAAACGACGGATATTCTCTATCTGGTCTCTGCCCCAAATTATAAAGATAGATTCCCAAAAGAATTAACCCTGTAAGAATTGTGCCTAAAATTATTTTTTTTCTCATGTGTAGGTTCATTAATGAATTATTGTTGCTAACGTTCCGTGTATCGTATCGTAGCATCCCGAAGGATGCTATGATTTTATATACAGTATTAGCTGTTTTTATTATTCAAAATTCAATTTCACTATTTTCATAAATGATTAGTCTTTACTGATTGTAATCTGAATCATGACTATTCATTGCATCTTGAGCAACTTTATGAAGGTCTGTAGTAAAACCGGTATCATAATCATTAGTAGTTAGATCAACTTTGTATATTCCTTTCAACCACATAAGTGCTCCTGTAGAAGCCGTTATTTCTCCTTGATGGCCATTAGTATCAGTAAAAAGCGAAGTCTCAAATGGTCCTATGTATTCGATGTTGTCTAACAATAAATTATCTTTGTACAATTGCCATAAAGCAATACTTGCTTTTCCGGTAGGGATTGAGAAGATATTTGTTGATGGAAATTCAGCACGTAACGAATCTATCAATGCTATATGAACATCTTGATAGGTATGTGCTGCAAATGCTTCTTGAACTGTTGCAAATCCAGATTGTTGTGCTGTTTGCTCCCAGCCATCTGGCTGATTTGGAGAACTAATTGATAAAAATATTATGACTTCTGGATTATTTTGAAGTGCATAAGCAATCCAATTTCTGGTACCTTCAAAAGATTCATTTAATTCACGAGAATCGGCAACCATTCCAAAAACATCCACGTTACCTGCATCAAGTGTTTCTTTAATTCGTTGATTTTTAGCACCTGTATCATTCCATAAACTGATAGGAAACCCAGACGCTCCAGAAGAAAAAACATAAGTTTGGTTGTGATTGATAAAGCCAGTATCTATTGCTAGTTCTCTAATTCTGTTCGCATAAGGTTTAAAGTAGCTATGCCCCATTAATAGCATGTTATATCCTTGTGGATTATCTGGCGCTGGTACATCTTCTTTATTACAGGAAAGGCATACTAACATTAGTGCGACTATCCATGAATTTTTTATACTAATATTAGCTATTTTTTGTTTATTGAGCTCCATTTTTCTTCTTTGGTTTAATTACAGCTAACTAAACGTTAAATCTAAAGTGCATAACATCGCCATCCATTACTACATAGTCTTTACCTTCAACATTCAACTTTCCAGAATCTCTGGCTTTTG
>Ga0209384_1001201_pt1 | contig 14136 bp, 22 predicted proteins | sample CoawatmetaG05DNA_FD_187511 | JGI IMG/M metagenome (GOLD analysis project Ga0209384, IMG submission 187511) | Marine microbial communities from the West Antarctic Peninsula - Coastal water metaG058-DNA (SPAdes) (version 2) | ecosystem: Environmental > Aquatic > Marine > Coastal ... | reverse complement strand
ACATTGCAATCGGAATAGTTGCTGCTACTGTTGATGTAGCCCATGGGCTATGTTTCATTGCGTTAACAACAACGAGACCTAAAACGGATATTAATATAATCATTATTACAAAAGTAGCTATTAAAGATGCTGTTCCTGCAAGATGGCCTAGTTCTTCTTTCGCCATTTGACCTAAAGTTTTACCATTCCTTCTAACGGAAAAAAATAAAATGGTCATATCTTGAACTGCTCCGCCCAGAACAGCGCCCACTAAAATCCATATCGTTCCAGGTAAATAACCAAATTGTGCTGCAAGTGTCGGACCAACTAAAGGTCCTGGCCCTGCAATTGCTGCAAAATGAGTTCCAAATACAATCCATTTATTAGTTGGAATAAAGTCCCGCCCATTATTATTTTTTACGGCAGGTGTCTCTTTAAACTCATCAAGAACTAATACTTTTGCAGCAATCCAGGCACCATAGAACCTGTAAGCGACAAGGTAAATGCATACAGCAGCTGTAATAAACCATAATGCATTAATAGACTCATCACGACTAAGCGCTATTGTCGAAAAAGCAACCGCACCTAGTACAGATAAAAATATCCAGATTAATTTTGTTTTAATTAAATTAAGCATAAATTAGAAATATATTCTCATATTAATTTTCTCAGGATCTTTTGGAACGAACTGAGCAATATTATCAACTATTCTTTGAGTTGACCATAGTACAGATATAGAGTCTAAGATATCATCATCTAATACCTGATTTTTTTTATATTTATTTCGCACTAATTCAAAAGAAAATGTAGGAAAGAATTTTTTTATTAACTTAATTCTTATCTCTTTTCCAATATCAGTTTTCTTACTTGCTTCCACTAAATTCATATCGTTCATTGCCATAAAGCTTAATTCTGGATGTACCTCAAATACTCCCAACTTACTGATTGAGTTATTTTCTAGGAATTTATGAGCCTCTATAATTTTAGGAAATAAATTCCATGATTGCTTTGAGATACGCTTTCCACATTCTTTAAAATTTACCTCACAAGCATCGATATAATTTTTAGTGCTTAATGCATTTAAAGTTGGTGGTGAAAATATAGTACATGCTCTTTTTTTAAGTAAAACCCTTGCTTCAACTTCAGCGAGCCTTTTACCTGTATGAGACAGCTGCAATGGAATATCTATACCAATATGGGACAAGTTACTTTGTTTTAAATAATCGTCATTTAAATTTTCTATAATTTGAAAACTTATTAATTGATTGTCTAAAATTTGAGTTGTTATCCATCCAGCTCTACATCCATCTATACCAATTACAGTCGACATTCTTTGTTATACTTTCACTTTGTTAAAAAAATTATTATGGATTGCATTGATACTTTATAAGTATTAAATATTATGCTCAATAAGAAAATTATATTAGGTGTTACAGGGAGTATATCTGCTTACAAAGCTGCTGAGTTGATTCGTCTTTTAAAGAAACGTGGGGCTGATGTTCAAGTTGTTATGACTAAGTCTGCAAAAGAATTTATTAGTCCACTCACTTTACAAGCTTTATCAGGAAACCCTGTATTGGAAAATATGTGGGAACCTGCCGAAGGGAATGGTATGGAACATATTAACCAATCAAGAAAATCAGACCTTATTTTAGTAGTCCCAGCTTCAGCTAATTTTATTGCAAAATTAGCGCAAGGATTAGCAGATGATTTGCTTTCTAATATTTGTTTAGCAAGGAATTGTCCTATTCTAATAGCCCCATCTATGAATAAAAATATGTGGGAAAGTTCTGCTACACAAAGAAATATTTCCTTAGTCATACAAGATGGAGTAAATATTTCTGGTCCTGAGAATGGAGAGCAAGCCTGTGGAGAACAGGGAATGGGTCGCCTCATAAATGAAAAAATGCTGTTACTTGATATTAATAAATCATTAAATTTTCCAATTTTTAAAAATAAAAATATTCTTATTTCTTGCGGTGCTACTTTTGAAAAAATTGATGATGCTAGAGCTATTACAAATCTAAGCTCTGGGAAAATGGGATTGCGGATTGCGGATGAAGCCTACGCCTTAGGGGCCAATGTAACAATAATTTATGGACGAACTGAAAAACTTCCTCCATCAGGTATAAATTGTATATATGCGCCTAACCATTCATTAATGAGTAAGCATGTGAAAGAAAATGCAAAGAATAATGATATTTTTATTAGTGTGGCTGCAATTTCTGACTATATTCCAAAAACTACTTCTGGAAAATTAAAAAAAGATAATGATAAATTATTATTAGAACTTCAGCAAAGCTCGGATATACTTTTAGAAACGTCTTCTGAGTTTAACAATCTTTTCTGTGTTGGTTTTTCAGCCGAAAGTGAAAATATCATCAAGAATGCACAAGTCAAACTTAAAAAAAAGCACTTAGATATGATAGTAGCTAACTCCATAAATGAATCTATGGGCCAAAATTCAGCTGAAATTTATATGATTGATAAAAATGAAGTAATTCATATTCCAAAAAAAAGTAAAGAAGAGTTAGCCTCAAATATTTTGCAACATATCTATAAATTAGAAAATAAGAAAGGTAGCGCTCATGAGCATATCAATTGATTATAAAGTTCTTAATCCTTTAGTTGAAGATTATTCACCCAATTACGCATCTAAGGGCTCAGCAGGATTAGATCTAAGGGCTTGCATAGAGCATGTCCAAACACTAAATCCAGGTGAAACCTTCTTAATTCCAACTGGAATATCTATTTATATTAAAGATCCTAATTATGCAGCAGTGATTTTACCTCGTTCCGGCTTGGGTCATAAACATGGAATAGTGCTTGGAAATCTAGTAGGTTTAATTGATTCTGATTACCAGGGTGAGTTATTAGTGTCATGCTGGAATCGAAGTGAAAATGCTTTCTTAATAAACCCTCTAGAAAGAATTGCTCAATTAGTTATTTTACCTGTGATGCAAGCAAAATTTAATAAAGTTGAGCAATTTCCAGAAACTGAACGAGGTGAAGGTGGCTTTGGTAGTACTGGTAAAACTTAAAAAAGACTTGTAAAGACAGGGGTTTATATGGTCTAATAGTCGTCTTTTTTAAGAATTTATCTAAGGAATATGTCATGGCACGAGTTTGTGAAGTAACTGGGAAAAAGACTGTAACGGGAAACAATGTATCCCATGCAAATAATAGAACGAGGCGTCGTTTTCTTCCAAATTTACAGAATCGCAAAATTTGGGTTGAAAGTGAAAATCGTTTTATTTCAATGCGTATATCAGGCGCTGCTCTTAGAACAATAGATAAATTAGGAATTGATGCCGTAATTGCAAAAATGCGAGCAGAAGGGAAAAAGGTTTAAGAAAATGAGAGAGAAAATTAGATTAGATTCATCAGCAGGAACAGGTCACTTCTATACAACGACTAAAAATAAAAGAACAACACCTGATAAGATTGAAATTAAGAAATTTGATCCAACAATAAGAAAGCATGTTCTTTATAAAGAAAATAAAATTAAATAGTTTATTTATCTTTATCTGAATTAATAATCTCCACTGTCCTGTAAGGATAAGGTATTTCAATATTGTGTTTCTGAAATTCATTCCATATTTCACGATAAATATCAGACTTTAACCCCCACGAACCTTCTTCAGGATCGACAATATAAAAAGACAGCATTAAGTCGATACCGCTATCTGCAAATTTCATTAAAAAGACTGACGGCGCTGGATCATTTAAAACCCGCGACTCATTCTTTGCAGAATTCAATAAAATTTCAAACGCTTTATCTACAGAAGATTTATAACTAATCTGAACATCAATCGATATTCTAGATTTTCTATCAGTCAATGTATGGTTAATAATATTTTCAGATATTAAAGTCTCATTTGGAATAATTACCTCAATGCCATCAAGTTTTCGCAAAACAGTGTATCTTGACCTTATAAGAGTAACTACGCCGTAATGCTCACCCACCATCAAAATATCGCCAATATGGATTGATTTATCCAGCAAAATAATAAAGCCACAAACATAATTACTAGCAATCTTTTGCATGCCAAATGCTAAACCAACACCAAAAGCACCACCGAATACAGATAAAAATGTTAAATCTAGCCCAATGGATGACAAAGCAACTACAACTGCAACCACATATAATGTTATTTTTAGTACTTTATTTAGCATCACCCTAGCATTCATATCTAATTGGTCTACCTTCATCAATCTATTTTCAATAAATTGACCCAAAGTTACTGCGAAAAGAACAGCTAAAGCCGATCCAAATATAACTTGAAATACTAAAAATAATGAAAAATTATTATCTCCAAAGCTAAATTGTACTTGGTCAAGAGTTTCTCTGATTGGCGAGAGAAGTCCAAATAAATATAATGCGACTATCACCCAAACTAATGAAGCAATCGTATTCTCCAAAGCGCGAATCCATGGTCTAGGCTTTATAAGATACCTAATAAAATAAACACCTAGACGAATTACAATAAGCGCATTTACAAGACTAATGGCAATATGCAAAAATGGAGTTGTTTGAAAAGTATCTAAATATATCTTTGAGAATAAAAGAACAACTAAAATAATAATAGGTGAAATTATTCTAACTAAACCATCGGTTGCCATTTTCCAATTATTTACAGCTGAACCAACAACATAATTTTTAATAATTTGGTTGGAAAAAAAAGATAATCCTAATGCGACAAGAATTGCACATAGCTGCCATAAAGTGGGCATAGATAGTAAAAAATCTAAACTAAAATTATTTTTAATAAATTCAAACTTATTCATAATTTTTCTACAATAAAACTACAGTAGCTAATCCTAAAAATATAAAGAAACCGCCGCTATCCGTCATTGCGGTTATCAGCACACTGGATCCTACTGCCGGATCTTTCCCTAAACGATTTAAAACTAAAGGTATCATAACACCCATTATTGCTGATAAAATTAAATTCAATATCATTGCAGCAGTCATTACATATCCTAATTGTATATTGCCATAAAGTAAGTAGGCAAATACACCTAGAACACTCCCCCATAGAATTCCATTCACTAATGCCACACCAATTTCTTTAAACATAAGTAAGCGAAGATTGCTAAATGTAACCTGACTTAAAGCGAGCGCTCTTACAATCATAGTTGTAGTCTGATTACCAGAATTTCCTCCAATACCAGCAATTATTGGCATTAGAGCCGCAAGTGCTACAACTTTTTCAATTGATCCTTCAAAGACACCAATGACTCTTGATGCTATGAGCGCTGTAACTAAATTAATAGCTAGCCATGCCCAACGATTCTGAACTGATTTCCATATTGTAGAAAACATATCTTCTTCTCTTAATCCCACCATAGATAATTTTTCAGTTTCTGTCTCGTCACGAATATAATCCATTACTGCATCAACAGTAAGTCTTCCAAGTAATTTACGTGACTCATCAACAACTGGTGCTGTCACAAGATCATATCGCTCAAAAGCATTTGAAGCTTCATGTGCAGTATCTTCTGGCCTAAAAACGACTGCATCCGTTGCCATTACATCTTTAACTCTCACGTTAGAATCATTAACCACGATTCTCTCTAACGGAAGGACTCCAACAATTGATCCAAAACTGTCTACTACAAATAACTTGTCAGTATGATCAGGTAATTTTTTTATTTTTCTTAGGTAATTAAGTACAACATCTAGAGTAATATCATCACGAATTGTTGTAATATCGAAATCCATTAATGCGCCAACTGATTCATCTGGATAAGATAATGCGGATTCTAATCTTTCCCTATTTTGAACATCTAAACTCTCAAGTAAATCATTCAAAACATCGTTAGGAAGATCGTTAGCTATATCCGCTATTTCATCTGTATCTAGCTGTTCTGCCGCAGCCAATAGTTCAGTATTATCCATATCAGCAATAAGTGTTTGCCTAACAGCATCAGACACTTCAACAAGAATATCGCCATCATTTTCTGATTTCACTAGCTCCCATATTGTCAATCGCCTATCTAAAGGAAGAGCTTCAAGAATGTCAGCAACATCTGATGGGTGAAGATTATTTAATAGATTTTGAAGAGATTTTACATTTTCTTTACTGGCTAGATTTTTAATTAACTTATGCTTTGCTGTATCTTCATTATCTACCATACTTTCTGTTTCATTTTGTTTTCCAAGCAGCAAATCTATTTGCTCTAAAATATGAGTTAAGCTTTCTTTTTTTTCAGTATTTTTTTTCATAATCTTATTAAACTAATTTATTATATTGTGACATCTATTATATGGATTTATTATAAATTTGATCTAAAATAACAAAAAAGCCAGCATAGCTGACTTTATATGAATTTATTTTATTATTGAATTAAACTTTTTTTGCAGCTTTCGTGCTTTCCTTTTTTTCAGTTGATTTGCCCTTTGTTGCTTCAATCGTAACTGGCTTAACTTCTTTTGTTTTTAATTTTTTTGTTTCCTCAACAAGCTCTACTTTATCTTCTATTACGCGATCTACAAGCTCAATATAAGCCATTGGTGCATTATCACCTTTACGAAAACCACATTTCAATATTCTTGTATACCCACCATTTCTTTTACTATATCTAGGGCCAATTTCACCAAATAACTTCACAACTGTCTCTCTATCTCTGAGCCTACTGAATGCAAGTCGTTGATTATGAACACTTGAATCTCTTGCAAGTGTTATCAATGGTTCGGCATACCCTCTCAATTCCTTAGCTTTTGGCAATGTTGTTCTAATAATTTCATGCTTAAGCAATGAAGTTACCATATTTTTAAACATAGCTTTTCTATGACTAGTTGTTCTATTAAGCTTTCTATGACTTTTTCCGTGTCGCATATTCTTACTCCATATTCTTTCTGTTTATGCTGGTTCTTGACCAGCTACTGACCAATTTTCAACCTGCATTCCTAATGACAGCCCTTTTGATACTAAAATATCTTTAATCTCATTTAATGATTTTCTTCCGAGATTTGGTGCCTTTAATAAGTCACTTTCATTTCTTTGAACTAGATCACCTATATAATGTATATTCTCAGCCTTTAGGCAATTAGCTGATCTTACAGTTAATTCAAGATCGTCCACTGTTCTGAGGAGTAATGGGTCGATTACTGGAGCCTGTTGAACTTCTACTTCAGTCAGCTCACTTTCTAGATTAGCAAATACGGATAATTGACCCATAAGAATTCTTGCTGCATCTCGAATTGCTTGTTCAGCATCAACTACCCCATTTGTTTCCACATCCATAATTAATTTATCTAGATCAGTTCTTTGTTCAACACGGGCACTTTCAACAATATAACTAACTTTAGTAATTGGGCTAAACGATGCATCTATCATAATAAAACCAAGAACATTATCACTTTCTGTTCCCTTAGTTCTAACAGGTACAGGTTGATAACCCCTACCCATTTCTACTTTAGCTTCAATATTTAATTTCCCACCTTTATTTAAGTGAGCAATTACATGATCTGGATTTATAATTTCAACATCATGACCAACCTCAAAATCACCTGCAGTGACGGGTCCTTCTGCATTTTTATTTAATGTTATTGTGGCTTCAGTAGTATTATGCATTTTTAAAGCTATCTTTTTAATATTAAGAAGAACATCTACAACGTCTTCTTGAACTCCGTCTAGTGTTGAGTACTCATGAACAACACCATCTATTTTAACTTGGGTAATTGCAAATCCTGGAATTGATGAAAGTAAAACTCTTCTAATAGAATTCCCTAATGTAAACCCAAATCCTCTTTCCATTGGCTCAAGAATCACTTTCGCTCTTTGAGGGCTTACTATATCTACATCAACAATTCTAGGCTTTAAATATTCTGTTGGGTTCATTTCCATAGGTGGTATCCTTTTTATTTTTTACTTAACTAATTATTTGGAATAAAGCTCAACAACTAATGATTCATTAATTGTTGCAGGTAGGTCGTCTCGTTCAGGCTTATTCTTAAAGATACCTTTAAACGCTTTTGTATCAACCTCTAACCACTCAGGGAAGCCTCTTTCCTCTGCGGCTTCAAGTGCAGATTTAATTCTTAATTGATCTTTTGAATTACCATCAATAGAAACTTCATCTCCAGGTTTTACCTGATATGACGGGATATTAACTCGTCTTCCATTCACAAGAATGCTGTTATGCTTAACTATTTGGCGAGCTTCAGTTCTTGAAGCCCCCATTCCCATTTTATAAGTTATATTGTCCAATCTACACTCAAGTAATTGAAGAAGGTTTTCACCGGTTATCCCTTTTCTTCTATCCGCTTCAGCATAATATCCTCGGAACTGCTTTTCTAAGATGCCATATATTCTTCTTAACTTTTGTTTTTCTCTAAGCTGAACGCCATAATCAGATAAGCGCGATGCTCTTCTCTGTCCATGTTGCCCAGGCGGGTAATTTCTTTTTTCTATTGCGCATTTGTCAGTGAAGCATTTCTCACCTTTCAGAAAAAGTTTTTCACCTTCTCTTCGACATTGACGACATTTTGGATCAAGATTTCTAGCCAATTCTATTCTCCTATTAGTTTCTTCTGGCAGTACAAAATTAAATTCTTCTCTTTTTTGGTGGTCTGCAACCGTTATGAGGTACCGGCGTTACATCTTGAATGCTGGTAATTTTTAAACCTATTGAATTTAAGGCTCTTACGGAAGATTCTCTCCCCGGACCTGGTCCTTTAATTCTAACCTCAATATTTTTCACTCCAAATTCTTGTGCAGCTTTACCAGCTGCTTCTGCTGCAACCTGTGCCGCAAAAGGGGTACTTTTTCTTGACCCTTTAAACCCTGCTCCGCCAGAAGTTGCCCAAGATAATGCATTACCTTGGCGGTCAGTTATAGTGATGATAGTATTATTGAAAGAAGCATGAACATGTGCAATTCCTTCTGCAACACTTTTTTTAACTTTCTTTTTTGCTCTGATATTATCTTTTGCCATTCTATTTTTACCTTTTGTTATTTCCTAATTGCTCGGATGGGGCCTTTTCTTGTTCTTGCATTATTTTTTGTGTTTTGCCCTCTAACTGGCAATCCCCTTCGATGCCTAACACCTCTATAACAACCAAGATCCATTAAACGCTTAATATTCATTGTCACTTCTCGGCGAAGGTCTCCTTCAACTGTAAAATTGTCTAATTGGTTCCTAAGCTTTTCAACATCAGAATCATTTAAGTCCTTAAGTTTTGATGTTACTTCAACACCAGCAGCAATACATATTTTTTTAGCTGTTACTCTGCCAATACCATAAATAGATGTTAATGCTATTTCAGTATGCTTATTATCTGGTACATTTACTCCTGCAATACGGGCCATACACAATACTCCAATATAAACGGCATTATTTTAATAAAGCCTTAAATTATAACTATTTTTTGCAATCTTAACAACGTAAAATTAATGACACGCACCTTGTCTTTGTTTGTGGCGCGGGTCTTTGCATATAACTCTTACTACTCCTTTTCTTCGAATTACTTTGCAATTTCTACATAATGCTTTTACTGATGCTCTAACTCTCATATTATTTCCTTAATTTCAATCTGGTAAGTTTATTTTTCTCTAAATGTTATTCTTCCTTTTGAAAGATCATAAGGCGAAATCTCAACAGTTACCTTATCTCCAGGTAAAATCCTAATGTAATTCATCCTCATTTTTCCTGAAATATAACCTAATACCTCATGCCCATTTTCTAGCTTTACTTTAAATGTTGCATTTGGAAGGTTTTCTAAAACCTCTCCCTCCATTTCAAGAACATCTTCTTTCCCCATAACTAAAGTCCCCCTCTTCCTGGCCCAGACTTAAAGTTTGCTTTTTTTAACAAGCCATCATACTGGTAAGACATCATTCTAGATTGAACTTGTGTCATGAAATCCATTGTAACAATTACGATAATAAGAAGAGAGGTTCCGCCAAAATAAAATGGAGTATTAAATTTAAGTATCAGGAATTCAGGTACTAAACAAATGCTAGCAATATAAATTGCTCCTATTAGTGTTAATCGCCCCATAATTGTATCTATATATCGGGCTGTTTGTTCTCCAGGCCTTATTCCTGGAACAAATGCCCCACCTTTTTTCAAGTTATCTGCTGTTTCATGAGGGTTAAAAGTAATTGCAGTATAGAAATATGCGAAAAAGATAATTGCTGTTGCAAATAATAGTATATAAATTGGTTGCCCTGGTGAGATAGCTGCAGCTACATCCTTTAACCAATACATATTTTGATTTGTACCAAACCATCCAGCTATTGTTGCTGGAAAAAGAATTACACTAGAAGCAAAAATAGCAGGAATTACGCCGGCCTGATTTATTTTAAGTGGCAAATGCGAAGATTGTCCTCCATACATTTTATTTCCTACTTGTCTTTTAGCATAATTAATTGTAATCCGTCTTTGTCCTCTTTCAACATAAACAACTAATGCTGTCACAAGAATAACAGCTGCAATAAGAAAAAATACTAGTGGAATTGAAAAAGCCCCTGTTCTTGTTAGCTCAAGTGTATTGCCCAAAGCGCTTGGTAACCCTGCAACAATACCCGCCATGATAATCATTGAAATACCGTTACCAATACCTCGCTCGGTTATTTGCTCACCTAACCAAACCAAAAACATTGTGCCACTAACTAATGTTACGATTGCTGTTAATCTAAATATCAGTCCAGGATCTAATACAAGCAAAGGTTGAGCTTCTAATGCAACACTTATTCCTAGAGCTTGAAAAGTCGCTAGAACAACAGTGGCTTGTCTTGTGTAACTAGTAATGATTCTTTGTCCTGCTTGGCCTTCTTTTTTGAGCTCTTTTAATTTTGTATTCATAGAAGTTAAAAGGGTCATGATAATTGATGCTGAAATATAAGGCATAATTCCAAGAGCAAATACAGTAAAACGACTTAGAGCCCCTCCTGAAAACATATTAAACATTCCAAGTATTCCACCACTTTGTGATTCAAAAAGTTTTTTTAATTCTAATGGGTCAATTCCAGGAACAGGGATATGTGCTCCTAGACGAAAAATGATTAAAGCGCCAAGAAGAAAAAGTAAGCGACTTTTTAGTTCGCTCATCTGACTTGACCCACCAAGAGAATTATTCTGAGCCAAAGATTAATCCTTTTTCACTTCTTTTTTAGCAGCTACTTCTTTATCTTCTTTTTTAGCAGCTACTTCTTTATCTTCTTTTTTAGCAGCTACTTCTTTATCTTCTTTTTTAGCAGCTACTTTTTTTACTACTTTTTTAGCAGCTTCTTTTTTAGCGGCTGTTTTAGCAGAGGCTGTTTTCTTTTGCAATTCAACAGTAGTCTCTTTAACTTCTTCTACTTTACCGCCTGCAGCCTCAATAGCTTTCTTTGCACCTTCAGTCAATGAGATACCTTGAATAGTAAATTTCTTTTTTACATCGCCTGATAAATAAATTTTAGCATTAAGAGTTATTTGAGATATCAAGTTTGCTGCCCTCAAGCTCATCAAATCAACTATGTTTGAATCTAATTTATTTAACTCACTTGTTCTTATTTTTGCATTAAACTTTTTAGTTACTGATCTAAATCCTCTTTTTGGCAACCTTCTTTGAATTGGCATTTGTCCACCTTCAAATCCTACTTTGTGAAATCCGCCTGTTCTAGATTTTTGACCTTTAATTCCTCTTCCAGCTGTTTTTCCGAAACCAGAACCATTTCCTCGACCCACTCTGCGAGCCGCCTTAGTTGATCCTTCTGCTGGTTTAATTGTATTTAATTTCATTTTATTAACTCTCTACTTTAAGCATAAAATTTACTGCGTTAATCATTCCACGAACTTCCGGGGTGTCTTTTAGTTCAACTGTGTGGTGCATTTTTTTTAAACCTAATCCGACAATATTTCCCTTTTGGGATGCCGTTCTTCCAATTAGACTTTTAATTAATGTAACCTTAACTGTTTCTTTAGCCATGAAAATTACCCTCTTATCTCTTCAACTGTTTTACCTCTTTTAGCCGCTATTGATGCTGGGCTATTAGTCGAAGCTAAACCATTTAGTGTTGCTCTAACAACGTTATATGCATTAGCTGAGCCAATACATTTTGCAGTTACATCCGTTATTCCCATTACTTCAAATATTGCTCTCATTGCACCGCCAGCAATAATACCTGTTCCTTCTGAGGCTGGCTGAATTAAAACTTTTGCCGCACCATGTCTACCAATAACTGAATGATGTAAAGTTCCATTATTAAGGTCAACTTTTACCATGCCCCTTTTAGCTTCCTCCATTGCTTTCTGAACAGCCAAAGGGACTTCTCGTGCTTTACCTTTACCCATTCCAACAGCGCCATCACCGTCGCCGACCACTGCAAGAGCCGCAAAGCTCATGATACGGCCACCTTTAACAACTTTGGTTACCCTATTTACATTGATCATCTTCTCTCTTAAGCCGTCAGTTTGGTTTTGATCATCTTTTTTATTATCGTATGCCATCTTTATTCCTAAATTTGTTAGAAAGTTAAGCCATTATCTCTAGCAGCATCTGCTAAAGCTTTTATTCGACCATGATATTTAAACCCAGAGCGATCAAAAGCAACTTCTTTAATTCCAGCTTTAACAGCCTTCTCAGCTATTCTTTTTCCAATTTCCACTGCCGCATCTTTATTGCTAGTATTTTTTAACTTCTTTTTTACATCCACTTCTAAGGTGGATGCGGCTGCGATTACTTTATTATTTTTTCCATCTATAATTTGAGCATATATATTTGAATTAGAACGATGAACTGTTAAACGAGTTATATTTAATTCAGCAATTTTAGCTCTTGTTCTTCTAGCCCTTTTTAACCTTATGTTTTCATTCTTCATAATTCAACCTTTAAGTTTTTTTAGCTTCTTTAATCACTACATGCTCATCTGAATAACGAACACCTTTCCCTTTGTATGGTTCTGGTGGTCGATACGCTCGGATTTCTGCTGCAACTTGCCCTATCATTTGCTTGCTTGAGCTCTTTAATACAATCTCTGTTGGGCTTGGTGTTTGAGCAGTTACCCCATCTGGTAATTGATGACTAACAGGATGAGAAAAACCAAGTTCAAGATTAATTTTATTGCCTTGAACAGCTGCTTTATATCCAACACCTATTAATGTTAACTTTTTTTCAAAACCAGCAGAAACGCCTATAACCATATTTTGAACTAATGATCTAATTGTTCCTGACATTGCTTTTGCAAATTTTGTTGTTCTTTTTGCTTCAAAAGTAAGCGTGGTATCTTCTTTTTTAATCTCAACGTCGCCTGTTAAATCTTGCTTCAATTCACCCAATGGACCTTTAATAGTAATTGCGCCTGCAACTATATTTACTTCTACTTTTTCTGGAACAACTACTGGGTTTTTTGCAATTCTTGACATAATTTTCTCCTAAGATACATAGCAAAGAACTTCACCACCGATACCAGCAGCTCTTGCTTTAATGTCAGTCATAACTCCCTTGGAAGTTGTAATAATAGCAACTCCAAGCCCATTCATTACTCTTGGAAGGCTCTCACTTCCCTTATATACTCTTAAACTAGGCTTACTAATTCTTTCAATTGTTTCTATAACAGGCTGTCCAGCATAATATTTTAAGTCTATATTTAGCAATGGTTTTCCTTCATTTTCAGTAATACCGAAACTTTCAATATAACCTTCATCTTTTAGGACATTAGCAATTGATTGCTTAATATTGGATGCGGGCATTGATACTGAAACCTTATTTCTCATTTGGCCATTTCTAATTCGGGTTATCATATCTGCGATTGGATCTTGCATACTCATATTCTTTCCCCTTTACCAGCTTGCTTTTGTAATGCCAGGAACTTCACCAGCCAACATAAGTTCACGCAGGCTTCCTCTAGCAATACCAAATTTACTATAAACACCTCTTGGGCGACCTGTCAAAGCACATCTATTTCTTAATCTTACTGGGCTCGAATTACGAGGCAGATTTTGAAGTTTAGCTCTAGCTTCTGCTTGATCTTCTCTTGAAGCGCTAGCATTATTAATAATTTCATTTAAAGCCAAACGTTTAGCTTTAAATTTTTCAACCATTTTTCTTCTTTTTTCTTCACGTTTAGTCATGCATAACTTAGCCATAATTATTTACCCTCCTGCTGATTTTCTTCTGCTGCTGGAGCTTCTGCTGCTGGAGCTTCTGCTGCTGGAACTTCT
>Ga0209384_1001200_pt1 | contig 14138 bp, 11 predicted proteins | sample CoawatmetaG05DNA_FD_187511 | JGI IMG/M metagenome (GOLD analysis project Ga0209384, IMG submission 187511) | Marine microbial communities from the West Antarctic Peninsula - Coastal water metaG058-DNA (SPAdes) (version 2) | ecosystem: Environmental > Aquatic > Marine > Coastal ... | reverse complement strand
CTGGTACTAAAGTTCCGAAAAGTTCGCTCCAACCTAAACGCCTCCGGCTGTGTGTAAGTTTACCCCCTCCCCACCCCCTCCCCCTTCCCGCCATTTTCCTCTCTCTAGGCGTGTATACTGTTACTAAATTTCCTATTTGCTCCCCCTAACACATTGAAAAGGGAAAAGAAAAAAAAAGAAAAAAAAGGAAAAAAGGGGGAAGGGGGAGGGGGGGGGTAAACTTACAGAAACCCGGAGGCGTTTAGGTTCGAGCGAACTTTTCGGAACTTTAGTACCAAGAATGGCTGGTACTTAAGAATTAGTCAACTTTTTCCTGGTACTAAAATTAGTACCAGTAAATTTAGTGGTACTAAATTTAGTACTAGGAAATTTAGTGGTACTAAAATTAGTACCAGGAATAGTACCAGTAAATTTAGTGGTACTAAATTTAGTACTAGGAAATTTACTGGTACTAAAATTAGTACCAGGAATAGTACCAGTAAATTTAGTGGTACTAAATTTAGTACTAGGAAATTTACTGGTACTAAAATTAGTACCAGGAATAGTACCACTAAATTTAGTGGTACTAATTTTAGTACTAGAAAAGGTTGACTAATATTTAGTATTCGTTGTCAATTTTGACAACGAGTACAAATTAGTACCAAGAAAATTATTGGTACAAATTATTAGTCAACTCAAGTAAAGTCACCGCCGGGAGCAGCATGGCGTGCGCCGCCGGGTGGCGCCGCGGCGCGATTGAATATTCCACATACGAGTATAAAAGAACACCATGTTACCGACAAATGAACCCGTCGACATGCGTGTCGTTCATGCGCGGTTCGTTTTCGTTTAACTTCCGAGAACAAGCCAATGGGGAGGGGGAATATTTCGCACCACAGCTAGGCCGGATCTCTCATATTGCATCGCCGGCCGCCACGCGCCTCGATTTCAGCCTCCCTCGAACGAACAAACTGTTTTTGACGGTGGTCAACGGTGCGCCCGACGCCGTGAGCTACGATGTCACTCCATTTTCCTACGTCCAGCAAGGAAAATCCTCACGGTTACATTGGCGCCAGATGTATCATGGCTATACCGACAACGTACGCGGTGATACAACCCCAGTGTCAGATCAGTGGAGCAATCCGGACGCTGAGCCGATTGTTCAGGAATGCGGTGAATGGACCCCAGACCCGATTCGTCGTCTGGTACAACAAGAGCGCGGTTGGGAGGTGGGCGTATACGAAAAATCTACGGAAACGTACACGAGATTCACTATAATCTGCAACGCCGTCGAAGAAGTTGACTCGTATCCGCCCTCCATTGATCTGCCTGCGCACTGGACATGCAGCCACTCAGTCGCTTTTGGCCCGGATCCATTTCACGTGACGCTGCCAGTCCATAGTTATTGTGTGCCAGAGTCTCGCGGCCCCGAGGAAGAGCACACGGCGCACGGCGCGGCATGCGGTGGCCCCGAACCCGGCAAGCAGCACCCGTGGCACGAGCGGAGAGCGACGCAGCCGCCGCCGCACGAGCGGGGGGCGGCGGGGGCCGACTGCTTCGATCCCGAGAGCAGAAAGTACTGCTCGATGGCTCAGTTCGCTCCTCCGCACGAGCGGCACCAATATTGGGCCGAACGCGACTTTCAGGACTTGACGCGGCCGCGCAACACGCCGCCACCGCCGCACGAGCGGGGGGGCGGCGGGCCCCGAACACAAGCCGTTCGTGCCTCTCGAAAAACACCGTGTAGTACGAGCACGCGCTGAGCGCTGGAGAAAAGAACGAGCAGCATTACGCGGGGATGGCCTCTAGCGGCCACGCTAATAATAGCAGCATGCGCCCGGAATGTGGATGTATAGCTGGTGTCCTGGAGCTCGAAATCGTGTGCAACGACGGCTTGGTTGTATGCAGCGAGCCTATTCGTGGGGCGCGGCGAGCGAGGAGCACGAGATGGACGACAGTTGTACGGGCTCTGTGTTCCGTGACGTGCGCCCGGGCGCGGCGGGCGCACGGTGGCGCATACTGAGCGAGCGCCTGCTCCGGCGGGCCGTCGAGCTCCGGCAGCGCAGCATGATCGAGACGCCGGCGGTGGTGGGGCATGTCAGCGACGGGATACCGGTGCACTATTTGCGCAACCTCGTGTGGTTCCTGGAGAAGATGTCGGTGTGCGCCTGCTGCAAGAAGAGCGACTATGTGGCGCGCTTCATGCACGGGCCGACCGACAAGGCCCGTGTGCGCTACTTCTGGCAGTGCGACGGCTGTGGGGTGGTGCGGTACTGCTCACGCGAATGCCAGAAGCGTGACTGGCACGCGCACAGGGCCCACTGTGCGATGCCCACGGCGCAGCTCCGCCGCCACACGCTGCTGCGCAAGTATCTATGGTGGTATGCGCGGCATTCGAACGATGGATGCTGGATGACGACGGTCCTCGTGGACGGAATGCGCGTGGTCGACCAGGCCGAGTGGTGCGACGGCGACTGCTGGGTCCCACACTTCGCGCTGTGGAAAAGTATGAAGCGCGATCTGGTCGAGGACGGTCTGTCTTCCGCGGTGGTGGTGTTGTCGGGGGGCGGGGACGGGAATGGAGACGGGTGCGAGGGCGCGTGGTTCTGCTGGGAGCACATGTCCGTGGATGCGGCGCGGCGCGTGCTGCCGGCGGCCCCGCGGGCCGTGTGGGATCTCGTGCTCCGCGAGAGCGAGCGGTACACAATGTTCGTGTGGCAGGACGCGGCCGCGCAGTGGCACTATGAGCTGCTGCTGCTCGAGCACGGCGAGTGCGACAGCGACTGAGGCCACGCGCTCGTGGGCGTGACGCTGGCGTGTTATAAAAGCGTAGACACCCTCTTGGAACACGAGTCCCATGCAGACACAGTCAGCCAGATGGACCCCGACGAAGACGCTCGAGCACGGCGAGTGCGACGGCGTGCTGACACTCGTGGACGTCGGTCGGCACGGTAGTATACACTTGGGTGCAATACACACTTATCAGCACTCGCTACAAGCTCTGTGTTGGTGTGGTGACGAGTTCAGTACACGGTACAGTATTTTCTGAGTATATAAGAAAATTAGTGGTACAAAATATTAGTCAACTTGAGTAAAGTCACTGGGTTATTCCTGCTGGCGATATTTGTGAGGCTCGATCCGTGAGACGTCGTATACACGCGCCGATACACGCCCGGAATGTGGATGTATAGCTGGTGTCCTGGAGCTCGAAATCGTGTGCAACGACGGCTTGGTTGTATGCAGCGAGCCTATTCGTGGGGCGCGGCGAGCGCATCGCAGCCGTGGACCGCAAGTACGCGCACTCTTTCTGAGCGCGAGCTAATAAACAGTCGATTCTCCTCCGAACGCGAGCCAGCGAACAGTCGGTTTCTTCTCCCGCCGGCTGCACCCGCGCCAGCGCGAGCGCATGTCGGGCGCCGCGTCTGTATATAGGCATGCGCCGCGGCCGGCATATGGCGCGGTGGGCGTGCGTGTTGGTGCTCGCGGCGGTGTGCGAGCCAGCGCTCGCGGCGCTGCGCGTGAGCGACGGTGTCGTGCGCTACGACGTGGCGTCGCGGAGCTGGCGCGCGGTGCTCACGGACAGTGCCGCTCCGGCGTCGGGCGTGGCGGCGCCAGTAGCAGACGTGGACACCGTGTCCCGCGGCATGGAGTGGGACGCGGTCATTCCGCTGGCATGCGCGCACGCCGACTGCACGCGCCAGCTGGCCTTCGACACGGGCTACATGCCGTGCGCCTCGATCGGCGCCGCCGTCAACAGCTCGCGGCCGTTCTGGCACCACGCCCGTCCGGGGTGTGCGGCCTGCGCGAGCCGCAGGGCGGACTGGATCCACGTGCGGCCGCCGCACTTGCTGTTCATCAGTGCCGACAGCGCGCGGCTGCGCCCGTACCTGCGCAGCGGGGTGCTCACGGTGCGGGTGGTGCGGGTCCGTGTACTCGAGGCGCCGAACACGACGTGCCTGGTGCGCTCCGACGACGTCTCGCTGACGCTGCCCGAGTACGTGCCGGCCCTGGCGTCGGTGGTGGTGAAGAACGCGTGCGCCGCGTTGGGGATGACGGCGCCTGTGGAGGCTCTGCTCGTGGCGCTGCGCACGTCCGGCGTGCTGACGTGTGTGTGGCAGTGCCACCCGGCGCTGGTGCGCGTGCCGTGGAACGCGGCGCCAGCGGCGGCCGGCGGCGCCTCCGCCCTGGCGTGCGAGGCGTTTCCGGCGGAGTTCACCTCGGCCTTCGTCGTGGCGCACCTCGCCGTCCCGAACTGGTGGAAGGCGCCTGAGCTGGGCCAGGAGATTCTCGACGACGTGGACGCGGTCGGCGTTGGACTTGCGCGCGTGCTCGCGCCCGCGCTCGCGGGCGCCGCCGTGGCGTGCGCGGTGCGGGACTCGGTCTACGACTTCCTGTCGCTGCTGCGCAACGTCGAGCACCACGTGGCAGCGGCCGCGCAGCCCGGGTTCGAGTACGAGCAGATCGCGAACACGGAGTCCGTGCTGGCGGGGCTCGCGAGCGAGCCGCGCGGGGGCGCGCTGCTCCTGGAGTGTCGGGTGACGACGAGCGACGTGCGGCAGGAGCCGGCCGAGCTCGTGGCGCGGCTGCGGCCGAGCTTCCGCGCGGCGATGGCGGCGCTCGTTGCGCGGCAGCCCGCAGCGCGCCTGCTGCACTTCGACGTTGCCCGCGTCGTGCGGTTCAGCGAGGCCGGGACGGCCACGATGCAGCTGGCCGACCCGGTGCGCGCAGAGACGATCGCGCAGTACGGGAACGGGATGGCGTTCGTGGAGACGCTGTGCGTGCTCGTGGCGCTGGGCCTCATGGCGGGCCGCACGGCGGCCGCGTGGCAGCAGTGAGCGGCGCGCAGTATATAGGGGCCGCGCCTGGCCCGCAATGCGCGTGCTGTGTCTGCTGGCGTGTTGTGGACTGGTGGCGGGCGCCGTGCCGATCGTGCTGCACGAAGCACAGCACACGTGCGACAAGAAGGTGGACGTCATGCTGGCCCGCGCCGTGTCGCAGGAGGTGCTGTACAACTCGGCGTACGAGTGGAGCAAGCACAGCAAGATCATGAACTGGACGTTCGAGCGCGTAGCGCACGCGGACTCGGCGCTGCTGCCGATCACGCTTGCCAGCCGGCAGCTCCGCCTCGACGACTCGCGCGAGTGTGTGCTCGTGAGGTACGCGGTGCGGCTGCCCACGCCTGCCTTCGTGCACGGGTACTCGGCGGCGTTTTCGGCGCCGGTGCCCGTCAGCAAGTCCGTGTGCTCCTCCGCTGGCAAGGTCTTCGAGCGCACGGAGCTGGCGGGCCTGCCGATGATAGGCACCATGCTCGTCACGTCGGAGTCCGTGTTCGCCCCCGGCCACATGCGCTCGGTGAGCTCCGCCGTCCTTGAGCCGTCGTTCGCGCTCTCGCTGTTCCACGACAAGCTGACCGCCGCGGTGAAGCAGAGCTGGCGTGAGAGGACGAGCATCGCTGTGCAGCAGCTGTGTGCGTAGCCGGCGGCGCGCCCAGTTGTTTGCAGCAAGCTTGCTCGCGCCGGCGCGCGGCCGGCGCGCATGGATGCTCGGGGCGGCGTTTGCCGAGATGCTCGGGGGCGCGCTCCCCGGCGCCGAGACAGCGCACAGGCACCGGCGCTGCGCCCTGCTCCTGAAGCGGGCTCTCGGGAACTCGCGCTTCGACCACCGCGTGCATCTGCGGATCATGCGCCAGGCCGAGGCCCATGTCGCGGCGTGCGACTACGACGAGAAGAGGGCGGTCACGTGCCAGGGGCCCGGCGGCGACCTCCTCTTCGTGCTGCGGACGTACCGCGACATGTTCCGATGGCGGGTGTCGGCATGAATGGCCGGTGCTTGCTCTGGTTCTTACAGCTCGTTCCGGATACCGCATCTACAACGAATGGGTTAGACATTGAATGTACAGACAGTTTCTTTAATATAAAAAACAGTAATTGTAATAGCTCGTTCCGGTTGCCTTCAGGCAACACGATCGCCAGTATAAGAGAACGAGCGACCACACGACAATGTCCGAGCACGACCTGCAACTGTCGGGTTGGGAGCACCAGCGTGGATTGAAACAGAACCTTGCCTCGTCGAAGAGAGGCTTGAGCCGGATGTATAAGGACGCCAGGGTGTCCGATTCCAAGAAATGGGAGTTGTGCGCCCACCTCGAGCAGCAATTTGACGGTGAGCGAGTCCTGCTGTGGGTCGACCGACACAAGGGCGTCAGGTTCCACGGACGATTCAAAAAGGGCGACTCTCTGCTGGAAAACAACATCAACGACCTCGTCAGGTATTCCACAGCCGCAAAGGCCAACTTGCGTCCACAAAGGCTCAGTGTCTGTGGCAGGACCACATTTGATTTCGAACAGCTTGTTGCCAACGTGCTCTTCGAATATGTGTCCACTCGTGTTGACCCGAGCGAATGTGTTGGAGGCAAGCGTCCCCCGAACAGCATTTTCGACAAGGTCGAGCGTTATTGGTATCGGGTAGAGGCGATCGGAGCCTGGTGTTTCGATCGATTCTACTTCGGGGCACCGCATCGGCCGGGGTTGCGGGACCTGTACGGTGACCTCAACACGACTCGGTTTGGGGAATACAACCTGCACGAACCACATGCGCCGTGGACCCACGGATGCGAATTGACGGTCCCGTTGGCCGCGCACTCGTTTCTAGGACATCTCAGCACGGACTCGCTGTATGTGTCCGATGCCATGAAGACTCGTTTGGAAAGCTTGTACTATGTGATTGGGGACCAGCGCGTCCGGTCCTACCAGCAGTTTTACGGATCGACGGCCGAAGAGATACAACAATGGCCGCGCACGTGGGATCTGTACGACGATCTCGGGCTCAAACCCACCGCCACGGCCGGCGAGATCAAAAAGCGTATTTCAGGCTGTCAATGAAAGCGCATCCGGACAAGGGGGGGTCGAACGCGGCGTTCCAGCGGATCAACCGGGCATACCGGGTACTCGCCAAGCATCGAGTGGATTACGACAGACAAGGCGACGAAGAGGGTCAGTCGTGGATAAATATGGCGCTGGTGCAGAACCCGTTCATTCTGGTTGTGTAATAAAACATTTACGTTCGAACGTTGCAGTGTGCGTCCGGGCAGGCGACGAGGTCGCGAGTGTGTATATCCAGCGGATACGCCGGAGACGGTATTTGCCGTCAGCGTCGTCATAAACGAGCATGGACTGCCGCGCGATGGCCTCTACCCTGCAGATTTTCATTGCCGTGCTGGTGCTGTACGTGGCGGTTGTCAATTATCTGGTGGTGCAGTCGCTGAACCCGGCCGCGTCCGCGGCGCCCCGCGCGCCCGAGCGGCTGCGGACGGCGGCGGTGAGCTCCCCCGCGCCCGCGGCGACGCCCGCGCCCCCGGCGTGCCACGACGACACGGTGTACGTGGCGGTGATGCTCCCGCCGGCGGCGGCGATGCGCGACAACGCGCCGAGCTCGCTGCTGGCGACGCTCCGCCGCGTCGAGCACCCGCTGCTGTCGGTGCACCTGCTGCTGGTGGGCGACCGGACCTCGGCGCTGCACACGCACCGGCAGTGGTGCTCGCCGAACGCGCCGACGCTGCCGTGCTCGGTGCTCGAGATGGAGGACGCCGACCCGCGGGTGCTCTTCCGGCGCGTGCTGGCGCAGTTCGAGTGCGTGCAGGACCTCGTGGTGCTGGGCGTGAACGCGCACGCGACGGCCGGCTTCTTCGAGCGTCTGAACCTCGCGCCGCGGGACCGGGTGACGTGCCTCGGCGTGCACCCCGGGCGCTGCCCCGGGTTCCGCGTGTCCGCGGCGTACATGCGGGAGCACCCGTACGCCACCGACATCGCGGCCGGCGCGCTGACGGCCGGGCAGAGCTTCGAGGCCCAGCCGGTGCTGGCGTAGCGGCACGCTCGAGCGGCCGTGCCTGCCAGAGCATTAAAGACGCGCAGACAGCGCGTGACTCGGAGCGAGTATGGACGTTGTCAGGCTGTTTCTTGGCACGACGATGCTGGTGGGCGCCTGGCACGCATGCGGACAATCGCCAGCTGACTTTACAGGGCGCAACGTCCTGCCGACGGCCTTCTATGCGACGATGAGCGTGAGCATCTTTCTAGGTGCGGTGGTACACTTCTACGTTGCGTGCTTCCTACTGCTGGTCCTGGTGGTGTTGTTGCTGACGGCGTTGATCGCGTAGGGACTCGCGCCACAATTGCTTGTAATAAAGACGAAATACACACGTGTCGGTACTGGCTGCCGAGCGCCCGGGCCGAGGCCGGACGCACGCACAACACCGCGAAGCGCCGCCGCCGCGCCGCCCGCGCTATAAGCACCGGCCCGCGCTGCGAATGCACGCGGTGGTGTCACTGTCGATGGCGAGCGAAGCGGACATCTCCGCGCTGCGGGGGGTCCTGCGCAGCATGTACCGCACGGAGCAGCACGCGTGCTGCCACTCGCTGCTCTCGCTGTCGTACGTCGGCTTCGAGCGGCGGTGCCGCGCGGCCGTGCGGCGTGGCGGAGAGGAGAGCTTCGGCGCGCACGTGTGCGACGGCCTCAAGCTCGAGTACAGCGCGCGGCGCGTCGTCGTCAAACAGGCGTCCGCGCCGCTGGTGGCGGGGCGGGCGTCCGGCCAGAAGCGCGGCCGGGCGATCAGTGACAGCCCGTAGCCGTATTTATGACAGGAGTTTGTTTCCGCAATGTCAATGCAACCGGCCCAGCGCTGCGGTCTGACAGCCCCAGAGGCCTTCATCCCCGCGGTCGCGGACAGCCCCGCGAGCATCGTGCTCGACCTGCCCGAGGTGGTCGTCAAGATGAGCATGCCCGTGCTACAGGGCAAACTCATGACCGACGTTGACTGGATGATGAACGGCAACTCCGTCGCCCGGTACTTCACCGGCGCCACGAAGCTCGACGCCGCCGACAGCCTCCTGGCATACTCGAAGCCGCAGCTGCCGGCGGTGCCCACGAATATGGCCGGCGCGAGCGGCCCCGCCGAGCCCGAGCGGCTGCTGCGCTTCCCGGCGGTGCAGGTCGCGGTGCCCGCGACGCCCGGCGTGCACGCGATGCGGCTCGTGTGGCTCGTGAAGGGGTGCAAGCCCGTGGACTCGAAGACCCTCGGCAGTCTCAACAAGAGCCTGCCCTCGGGCCAGAGCCAGCCCGTCATCTTCGCCGAGCTCAGCCTGCATCAGCTGTACGCGGGCAGGCCCGGCCGCATGCGGGTCGGCTGCATCCCGATGGCGACCGGCGAGCCCGCCTACTTCGAAGACCTCTTCGACATCCTGCACACCGGCGTGCCGACGGAGGCCCCGGAGAACGACTCCGCGAAAGCGGTCCTCGAGGTCGGCGTGCGCCACACACCCCAGAGTCTCGCGAGCCGCGACGCGGCGCTCGCCCTGCACGCAAAGTTCCACGTGCCGAGCAGCAGCATCAGCCTCGAGCTCTCCGAGCACTCGAAGCTCCGCCAGGAGCAGACCCGCGAGCTGCTGTCCGGGTTCACCGACAAGGCGACGGTCGAGCAGTGCGGCATGTCCATGGTGACGCTCACGACGGGGAGCGAGGCCAGCAACTCCAAGAAGGTGGACTGGGCGCAGTGGTCGGAGAGCATCGACACCCACAACACCCTCACGCTCGACATGCTCGTGCCCGAGCTCGTGAATGCGTGCCTCGAGGTCGGCACGGAGCTCGCCTCCGACCAGAAGCTCGGCGGCGCGGCCGGCATGCTGCAGGCGGTGCAGAAGACCGACAACAACGTGCTCACGACCAAGCTGCACCAGGAGGTCAACCTGCAAGTGGCGGCGGCCGCGCACTACGCGTTCGACACGAAGCTCGACTTCGACATGTCTGCGGTGACGTCCTCGGACCGCCTGAAGGTGTTCCCGAGGATCTCCCCGTGCGGCGAGAACCAGAACCCCGGCGGCTACCACAGCCTGTGCAGCCTGGCCGTGAACAGCAAGACGCTGGCCCCGCAGAAGCAGAGCATCGACCTCGAGCTCGGCACCCTGCTGCAGAACGCGGCCCCGCCTCCCGGGCCGGGCGCGCCCGCCGCCGCGCCGCCCGCCTCGGGCCCGGACTACGACCAGCTGACTCCGCAGGTGAAGGCCTTGATCCTGGACTCCTCGCGCGTGGCGCAAGCAATGACGAGCTGCGAGGACGACTGCGAGGACCTGGCGACGAAGAACATGCTCATCTTCAACGCCGTGTTCCCGCTCGCCGCCGAGCACCACGAGGCGCTCGCGGCCGGCCGGCCGAGCCGCCTCTCGCGTCTGCTCGGCGAGTATGCGGACGTGCACCCCGAGCTCACGGCGCACATGCCCGCCGTGCAGCACACGATCCTGAACACCGCGCAGACCGGGCGCCGGCTCGACGCGGCGCTTATCCTGGCGTCGGGCGCCAAGCTCGACCAGGCCAGCGCCGGCTCCGAGGTGCCGCTCGCCGTGGCCGGCCCGAACGGAGTGTTCGAGAAGTTGAAGGCGGGGATGCAGCAGGGCGCGCTCGCCGGACACTGCGTCGCCGCGGAGGCCGTGATGGGCGCGCTCGACCCCGCGCACCCGGCGCACCTCGCGCTCGCGGCGATGCAGGCCCAGGGCAAGTGTGCGCACTTCAGCCTCTCGGCCAACACCAGCACCACCTACTACGAGGGCACCGGCGCCGCCCGGCAGGTCGTCGACAGTCTCGCCGACACGGTGAAGCTCAGCTTCGTGCCGGTGCCCGACAACAACCTGCAGCAGAAGCTCGACATGATCGCGGCCACGCCGCTGCCGGCGTTCAAGGCCACGAACCTCATCACCGCTCTCCAGTCGCAGGCGATGACGCGCAACGGCCTGAGCTCTTCGATCGTGCAGAAGTTCTCGCTCGCCGACACCCGCGGCTTCTACCAGTACACGCTCGCGATCCGCAGCGGCGCGGCGCTCACGACGGACGGCGTCGCGGTCGCGCCGACCGGCTACATCCCCACGGTCCACGACAGCAAGTTCACGCGGATGCACGTCAACACCCCGTGCAGCGCCCGCGAGCAGACACTCATCCGCATGCTCTACACCGCCCGGCAGGCGCTCAACCCGTCGATGCACGATCTCGAGGCCACGGCCGTCCTCGCCGGCGTCTCGCGGCCGCCGATGGCGTTCCGCGGCCTCCAGCTGCTGCAGACGCAGACCGGCGAGCGCTCGAGCATCGTCATCAAGACCCCGTGCCACTGGACGGCCGCCGCCAAGACGGACTGGGTCGCCGAGAACGCCGCGCGCTGCCTCGTCGCGCGCAAGCGCGGCTTCGCGAGCTTCAGGAACATCAGCAGCGAGATCTGGATCGCCGACTTCTGCACCAACCCCAGCCAGCCCTAGTCTTTGTGTAATAAACGTGAGTATAATAAAAGTTGCTTGCACAATTTGAGTGTGAGGTCAAATAATTCCAATGAAGCCTACATTCCTTGTTCTTATGTCCATGTTTTCACATTTTCTAGTGCACTATGTATTGGCAAATCAACAGTACGAGTGGATCATATACTGCAAAGTGTAGTCAGTAACATTTTTACATATATAGCCAACTCGTGTTCACGTCTAAATGCCACCACGCTGTCTGATTGCAGCTGTGGGTGTGTTTTTATGTGCTTTTCCTGTTGTATCGCCGACCGGGTGTGGAACCAACCAGTTCAAGGCTGGGGCGGGGGATGGTGTTTGCCAGCAGTGCCCGGCCTTCTCTACGTCGGCACCAGGGAGCACATCCCACCAGAACTGCACTTGTAACGCTGGCTTCACCCAGCCCATGGCCTGCCTTGAACCTTCGCTTGGTGGGGCTCACCCCCCAGTCTATGTGACTGAAGCTGCCTCGTGTGAATCCGGAAAACACATCCAAGCAGGATCAGTCCTTGTAATTCCCAGTGGTCCTCTATCCATGCGGATATCATGGAGTGTTTGCCCAGGCCACGACATTGCGAGCGTGACAATATATATAAAAAATTGCCGGAACCTTTTTTCTTGCGACTCGCACAAGTTTGTGGACGCACCGCTGTCTGGTATGGAAGTTGGTTACTGGAACAAAAACGATTTCGTGCCCGGCAATGACATCACATATGGAAATTTCCCCGGCTTCCAGCTTGGACTCAAGTACCGTGCATACATTCAGACATTTTCCGAAGATGGAACAGCACTGAGCCGTCTCTGGGAGAGTTCTGCCTTCTCGCAGAGATCTCTGCCCATTATCCAAGCGAGCCCACCCCTCCTGGTGCAATCTTGCGGACCAACAGAGCGTACTCCGCCCTGCAACGAATTCGACGAAGAGGCCAATACACTGCGAATTCACTGGGAACGACCTGATTCCAGCGGCTATGGTGACACCGACGTCCCGGCCGACGCATATCAAATCGAATACTACCGTGTGGAAGTGGCAACTGACGATGCTTTTGCGTGCTTGGTGGCCAGTGCAACGTGCAGAACAGGCCAAATAGATGAGATATGTGTCTTTGACGAGCGCATCTTCAAGATTGGTTGGCTGTTGGCAAAGATTCCATATTCTGTGCGCATATTTGCGGGGACTCTTATTGGAGATGGAGACAAAAGCACACTTTACACGTCCGCCAATGTAACAGGTCAACCAGGACCACCCGATGTTACTGGCATCAATGCAATTGAGAGTGAGGGGATGCTTGATTTTGTGTTTACTTTTGGAAATCCAACAGACAGAGGAGACGGACTAGAGACAATGCCAATCATAGAACACAATATGGAGGTGAGTGCGACAGCAGAGTTCTCTGTGATCCTGAATAGCAAGACTATGAACGACGGCAATATGCCCGGAGGGTGTTGTTCGCAAGACAGCTACGAGTGGGCCTTCGCGATTACAGATTTGTGGAAGACGCATACTTTCCTTTTTTTCTTTCGTGTGCGTTCCACCAACGCGTTCGGCCTTGGCGAGTGGGCCGTGGCGGTGCTGCATCGCGACGGCACACACTCAGTCCTGCCTCACGGGGGGAGTGCCACAAGTAGCATGTGCTTCGCGTGCCAGCAGGGTACCTTCCAGAGCGCTCCGGGGTCTGCAGGTTGTGAGCAGTGCCCACTCCTGCGCACGTCAGTGCCGGGCAGCACCGCCGGGAGTGCCTGCCAGTGTGTCGCTGGCTTCTCGGATCCCAGTGGTGAGACCTCGGCTTGTCAGGAATGCCCGGCTGGCACGTACAAGAACGACACCGGGGGGGCCTGTGACTCGTGTCCCGCCAATTCACAGTCCGTGCAGGGGAGCACCCACAAGACCTCATGCAAGTGCAATGCCGGGTGGACTGGGGCAGACAGATCCGCTGACGCGCACTGTACCATGTGCGAGGCAGGTGAATATTCAACAGCCTCGTCAGAGGGGTGTCAGAGATGCCCAGGGAACTACACCTCGCCAGTGGGCAGCAACGATATCGGTGCCTGCCACCCGTCGTGCCCCGCGCACTCGAGCTCGCCGGCGGGGAGCGATAGTATCGCAGCCTGCGTGTGCGACGCGGGCCACTCCGGGCCCGACGGCGGCACGTGCTCGGCGTGTCCCGTCAATACATACAAGGCCACGGCTCTCTCCTACGACACCAACTACGCCCGCGCCTGCGGAGTGGCCCAAAATGAAACATGTGGCACTACACAGAGCCACACGCATATATTTGACAGTGTCGCGTTGGTGTCGGCCTTTGCTGTTGATGGGCTGCTCGGACAAAATATGGACTTTTTTAGCAGTGATAGGTGTACTTCAACTAGATGGGACAAACCATCTTGGTGGAGGGTAGATCTTGGAAAAGTTGTCTCAGTGTCTGATCTGGATATTTATGGGCGTTCAAATTCGCACATGCCCTCGGGAACCGATGCACATTATATCTATGTTCGGAATGTTGACTCCCTTAGCTCCATACGTGAAGAAGAAATATGTGTTTCTAACCAACTAAGGTTGGGTAAAAGTGGTCCTACACTAAGAACATGCACACAGCCTATCAATGGCCGGTTTGTCTTCTTTTGGGTCGCGGGTAGTTACATGAACCTGTGCGAGGTCCAGGTTCGTTCCAGGGCCTGTGGCATGTGTCCGGCGCACTCGAGCTCGCCGGAGGGAAGTGAGAGAGCAACAGCATGCACGTGCGACGCGGGCTACTCCGGGCCCGACGGCGGGCCGTGCGCGGCGTGTGTCAGTGGCACCTACAAGGACGGCCCCGGGAGCGCGGCGTGTGGTGTATGCGGAGACAATATGTA
>Ga0209384_1001197_pt1 | contig 14161 bp, 18 predicted proteins | sample CoawatmetaG05DNA_FD_187511 | JGI IMG/M metagenome (GOLD analysis project Ga0209384, IMG submission 187511) | Marine microbial communities from the West Antarctic Peninsula - Coastal water metaG058-DNA (SPAdes) (version 2) | ecosystem: Environmental > Aquatic > Marine > Coastal ... | reverse complement strand
TCAATAACATGCTTATGTGCTTCATACCCCCTTTCAAAATTCTCTATAGTTTCGTATTCTGAAACGATTGCTTTTACATTATTGTTTACAACGTATGTACCTAATTTAATATCTGGAGTTGCATTTTCAATAAACTTTAGTCCTGCATAGATGTCAGAAGAAAGTGCTTTATATATTTCTATATTTTTTATTATATCAATTATCATTTTGAAATTATCTATTTTTTTTATTGCTCTATAATTGTTAAATTTAAAATCTATAGAGTTAAAAATTATTCATGGTTATTCTATTTTAAAAAAATAATTCATACTAAATTTCATTCTCAAAATATTCCTTAAGCCATAAAGTAAAATTATCATCGGCATCCATAACGTTTTTAAAAATTTTTCCGTGCCCCTTGTTTAGAATTAAACCTAACTTTGTGCCTACATTCTTTTTATCTTTACTTAAAGCATTTTTAAAAGACTCAATTTCTATGTTTTTTATAGAGTATCCTTCCCAAATATATTCTGTGACTTCTCTTATTTCTTCCCTTATTTCCTTGGTAATAAATCCCATTTTAACAGAAATAAAATTAGCAATATCCATTCCAAAACTTACTGCTACTCCATGCGGAATTTTATAGTTTGTTAACGATTCTATAGCATGGCCAAAAGAGTGTCCATAATTAAATACTTGTCTAATATTTTGATCGTATTCATCTTTTTCGATATATCTTTTTTTAATTTTTAAACTTCTCGAAATAATTTTTGCTAAAATATTTTTATCATTAAACGCTTGTTTATAGTTATTCCTGTAAAAATCAAAATCAGATTTTCCAGAAACAATAAAATAATGAAGCATTTCACCCATACCCGACTTCATTTCTGCAATGGAGAGCGTGTTTAAAAATTCAGGAAATATAAAAATTTTATTAGGTGGATAGAAACCTCCTAATTGATTTTTAAACCTTCCAAAATTTATTGAAGTTTTACTACCGATACAGCTATCTCCTTGGGCTAGAAGTGAAGTTGGGAAAAAAATCCAATCTACGCCTCTGTACATTATTGAAGCAATAAACGCAGTGACATCTTGCGTGATTCCGCCACCTATAGCCACTAATCTATGGTTTTTCCTAAACCCTTGTTCAATTAAATTTTCAATAATTGGTGTAATTTCTTGATAACTTTTTTGAGGTTCACTAGAATCTATACCAATATATTTATGTTTTACTAAAGTTTTAGATACATGGTTGTTATAAAGGTTAATGATTTTATTATCTATGATTATAAAATCGCCTTCGACTAATTTATTTTTGAATGTTGACTCTAAGTCATTTGTAAATTCAACTGAATAATCATGAATTTGTGACTTTACAACAAAATCATATGCTTGTGAATCCTCCATCAACTATTATGTTTTGACCTGTTATGTATGTGTTATTTTCGGAAGCTAAAAACGCTACTGTTTTAGCAATTTCATTAGGAAAAGCCAACCTTTTGAGAGGAATCTTATCCGCAATTTCTTCAATCTCTTTTTCCGTATTTGTTTTTTTTGTTAATTCTGTTTGCGTAAATCCAGGACTGACTGAATTTGCTAAAATATTTTTATTTCCGTATTCAACAGCAATAGATTTAGATAAGCCATTTAAGCCAGCTTTACTAACGCCATATATTACTCGCTTTGGTCTAGATACATTGCCCCATATTGAACTAATATTAATAATTCTACCATACTCCTGACTAATCATGTTTCTTAAAACAGCTTGGCATAGAGAAATAGGGACATGTAGATTTAAAGTTAACATTTGATTTTTTTCAAAATCACTAATTTCGTGAAAATCATTAACGATATTTATTCCTGCATTATTTACGAGAATATCTATCTTTAAATTTTCTATTTTTTTCGATAATTCTTTAACGAATAAAGAATCTAAAAGGTCTCCAATTATAGGGTGAAAATTGATGTGATTTAAATTAGGAATTGATCTGCTTATTGAATAAACATTATAGTTTTTTTGTAAAAATTCTTCTACAATTGATCTACCAATTCCTTTGGATCCTCCAGTGATAAGTACATTTTTTTTAGGAGTATTCATCTTAATTTTTATTAAAATTAATTAGATTATTGATAGCAGATATTCCCATCGCAATAACTGCTTCTTTTGAATTACCTCCTATGTGTGGTGTATTAACCAAATTAGGCAAAGATAACAACTCCATGCGAGTTGGTGGTTCTTCATCATACACATCTAAAGCAGCACCTCCTATTTGTTTGTTAATCAAAAAAGACTCTAAGTCATCTAAATCAATTAGTTCACCTCTAGCTGTATTGATAATAATTACAGATGACTTCATAATAGACAATTCAGACTTTGTTATCATATTAGAGGTTTTTGTGGTTAAAGGAACATGCAAAGATATGATATCACATTTTCTATAAATCTCCTCCTTACTGCTAAAAATAATATTGTTATTAGCAATAAATTCCTGATCTGGATCTATATCATTTATGTATATATCACAACCAAACGGTTGAAGTAAATTAACTAAGTCTTTTCCTATATTACCTAAGCCAATAATTCCAAAATTTTTCCCAGTAAGTTCTACACCACCATTCTTAACCCAATTTCCATTTTTAAGTTGATTAGATGTGTAGTAGATGTTCCTCAGTAACATAAGAGCTGTACCAATTGTGAGTTCGGATACAGATCTTTTATTTACACCTTTACTGTAAAGTATATTTATATTTTTTTCTTCACATACATCTAAATCAATATTATCTAGTCCAACTCCATATTTTGAAATTGCTTTTAAATTATCGCTAATATTTGGTATATTGGATGTATTAATCTTATCCAATCCAATTATTGCATAGTCAGAAGAATTTAAACCTTGTAATAATTCTTCAGGACTTAGACGTCTTCCTGTATCATTAAATTTAACAATTGCTCCAGTGCTAATTAATTTTTCACGAAGAAAATTGTTTCCAGAAAAGGCAACAGTTGTAACAAATACTTTTTTCCCTTTTAATTTATTTTCCATAGTTATATATGTCTTCAACACATTGCAAAGCGTTCATTGCATCAGTGATGGTACCAGATTTAATTTTAGTGTTTGATATTATTGCATCAGCAAAATCATTTACTTCTATTTCCCAACTGTCATCATTTTCAAACCAGATAACAGTCTCTTGAGGCTTCCCCATAGCATGAGTTATGTCTTCAAACTCACGATTTCCATATCTAATTGTTTCAGGGGCATAACTTCTGGTTCCAGAAAGTATGCCATCAAGATTTAGATATCCATTTTCAAAACACATTTCTAATAAGAATTTGTGTCGCCATTGAGTTGCAGAAGAGTGCATAGATGCGATAACATTACTATCAGACTTAAGTAACGCAAAAACATTATCCTCTGATTCAATATCCCAAAAAAGAGTTGAAACTAAACTGTGTTGAACATTAAATTTTTGCCCTGATAAATGAAACATTAAATCAATCATATGTATACCTTGATCTATAAGAATTCCACCACCAGATATTTTTTTATAATTCCTCCAATTTTTGTGATAATCTAAACTCCCTGCCTTACCATAAACCCCTCTTATCCATAATAGTTTACCTAATTTTCCACTATCAATTATTTTTTTTGCCTCTATAACAGAGTAGTGAGACCTGTGGTTAAAACCATATTTAAGTATAACATTTGGGTGTTTTTCTAAAGCTGCTTTTACCAAGTTTAATTCCTTAATCGTCCGAGCAGGTGGTTTTTCACAAAAAACATGAATCCCTTTATTTATTGCTCTAATTGAATATTCAGCTGCTACATTATTAAATGCACAAATAAATAGCACATCCAGACCACTTTCAAACATTTGATCAATAGTTTCGGTATGTAACTCCTTTTTATTTTCTATAAATATATTTGGGTCATAAATTTTACTTAATAGAAAATTATTGTTTTTTTCAATGGCTTTAATTCTAACTTTTCCAATTTTTCCTAAGCCAATAACTCCACATTTGATCATACTTCCTATAATTTAAAATTGTTAGTATCCATATTTTGATAATCTTCTCGTTCCCATTCAAAAATATTCATATATCTATCTAAAATTAAATGGTGGAAATATTGATGAGCACACTCAACCATTCCATAAGTTTTAAACGGAGTGTAAATAGAGTAAATGGTATTTTTTAACGATTTATTATCAGGCTTTAATCCCGAGAGAGCTAAAACATTAGAGCTTAGCTTTTTTGCATAAAGAATAGCTTCAATAATATTAGGACTATTCCCACTAGAACTAGTGGTTATTAAAAAATCATTTTTATTAAAGTTATAGATTTCAAGGAATTTAGCAAAAATTAATTTGTATTCGTAATCATTACCTAAAGCTGTCATCAGGGCACTATCACTTAATGAAAATGCAGGTATTTCACCATTCTTACTCCAATCAAGTGCCATGTGGTTTGAAAAGGCAGCACTTGCTCCATTACCAATAAAGAATAGTCTTCCATTATTTTTTTTGCAAAGTGAAATTTGTTTAGTTATGTCAGTTAAAAATTCATCGGATATGATCTCTTTAGACAAAATAGAAAATTCAGAATCCTCTAAACCCTTTGTGAAACTTTTTAAGTAATTATTTGGATAGGTGGCAAATTCACTCATAGTTATAGTGTAAATATTTTATTCATATATGATTTTACTGGTTCTTTTGGCCCAGTATTATATTTTGCTAATTTTTCTTTTGATGCAAAAAAATAATTAGCATCCAACAGTTCAAAGGCTTTTACTCCAAGAGTTATCCTTTCATGATCGTGATTAATACTTTTAGTTTGTAGAACAATCTCATTTTTAATTAAATCATTTTGTGAAAATAAACTCCAAAAATGACCATCTAATCCAAAACCAGAAAGGGCATAACAGTTATAATCCTTCGATTTTAAAAAATGAGAGATGTTTTTAGAATAATCTTCACATAGATTTCCGCTATCATCTAATATTTTTACAACTTTTTTGGAATTTATTTTTGAAATTCTTAAAAAATTCCCGAGATTACTTTCGGGATCACTTTCTAAAACCATTCGTTCATCAGCAAAGCAAATCTTATTAAATGAATTAAAAATTTTAAGCCATTTATCTGATTTATATAATTTTTGAATGGAATTACCTCCAGTTAAGAATAGTACAGTCTGTTTATTTGATTTTGAAGAAGATATTAATTGATTTTTTAGAATTAACCTCAAGTCTTCAATTGTTTTAACTATCATTATTTTTTATAAATTAAATTTGCAGATTTATCATTTAATTTTACTAGTGACTGACAAATATTGATCACCGAAGTAAAATAATGGATTTTCGCTTTTTTGGCCAATAATGGATAAAATTCCTTCGTAAATTCTTTCCAAAAAAAGGTAGCTTCTATCATATTTAATTTTTTTAAATTAAAATCAGATCTAGTAATACTAATTCCCTCTTGATTATAAAAATAAAGCTTTTCATTGCTGACTGCAACTATTTTAGCTTTTTTGAATATTTTGGGTGTAATAAACATATCTTCCATTATTTTTCCAGCAGGAAAACGTAAATTGTTAAATAATTCCAATTCATATAATTTGCCCCAAGCAACACAAGTAGTCTGATTCTCAAGAAGCATATGCATTGCTCCTTGATCATCAATAATATTTACAATAGTATCTTCGGCCATTAAAGGAATTTTTCTCCTATCAATCTCATCATTAACTTTAAGATAGGAACACATAGAAATGGCAACATGATATTTACATATATATCCATATAGTATTTCTAATAATTTCTCATGAATATAGTCATCACTATCAATAAACATTATATATTTTCCTTTAGCATTGTCTATTCCTACATTTCTTGCTGCAGATAACCCGCTATTTTCTTGATTTATGATTGAAATGTTTTTATACTTATTTGCATACTCCTGGCAAATTTCTGGAGAAGTATCCGTAGAACCGTCATTAATTAAAATAAGCTCAAAGTTTTTGTAGCTTTGACCTAATATGCTATCAATACAGAAACTTAAATATTTCTCGACCATATAAACAGGAACAATAACACTAATTAAATGTTCTTTACTTTCCATATGAAATTCTTAAAATGTAAAATTTAATTTATTGATCTTAATAGACAAAAAGCCTCTGCATAAGGCTTCCCAACTGAAATACCTCTCTGTTGTGCTAAAATAGTTAAAGCTTCTGGAGATCTTGGGTGAGGATATATTCTCTTTTCAAACTGATAAGATTCCATCCCTTTAATTTTTGCATCAAGATTTTCTTTACTAATTTCGATAAATAAATTAGGGATAAACCTTCTCGGATCTGAGGAAGGTATCCATTCTGTACCAGAAGGTGTTTCAAAAGTAATCACTGTATGTACCTTTTCTTGTTCCATAGGTCTAGTTGCTGTGATTACCGCTTCAAACGTTTTTTGATGATCAATATTTACATCCCCTCCGTGATGTGTGAAAATTATTTCTGGCTGAAATGTTTTTTTTTCTTTTTCTATTGTCTTTATAATATCTAATAATGCAACTGTATCAAACCGATTATCTGGAAAATCATAAATTCCAACAGATTCGTATCCAATTGCTTTTCTAGCCTGTTCTATATTTTGTCTATGAATTTTTAATTCTTCTTTCCAGTATTCAGGATCCCTTTCGTCTGAACGTGAGGTAACGCCTTCTCCCAGTATAATTACTCTAACTTTGCAATTTTGCTCATTAATTAACTTATGCATTGTTGCTCCTAATCCTAGTAATTCGTCATCAGGGTGCGCAACAACTACTAATATATTTTTGTCTTGAAAATTAATCATTTATTTAATCATTTTTAGTGACAAAGGTTCTCCTCTTGTTACATCTTGGTTAAACTGTTTTCCTAACATTTCCTTATAATATTTAGGATGCAATCCGTTTCCTGGCCTAATTGATCTGACATTATCTTTCGTAATCACATCTCCAATTTCTACATCATTCACTACAAATAATGAACGTGAAAACTGCTTGTTTTTTTTAACTTTTTCAGTTAATTGATAACTAACTTTCCCTAAAGTTTTTTCTAAATCCCTTACACTATCAACCATTTCTTTAAACTCTCCTGGAGTCATTGAAAATGAAGCATCTGGACCACCTAAACTTCTATCTAAAATAAAATGTTTTTCAATAACTTTTGCTCCTAATGCAACGGAACCTATTGGAACAATACTACCCATTGTATGATCTGATAAACCAACCAAACAATTAAATTTATTTTGAATATCTGGTATCATTTTTAAATTAACTTCTTCTAAAGAAGTTGGATAAGCTGAAGTACATTTTAGTATTACCACCTGTTCATTACCTACAGATTTACAAGTATCTATAGCTAATTGTATATCTTCCTCATTCGCAATTCCGGTAGAGATTATTACAGGCTTCCCTCTACTGGCCGTATATTCAATTAATGGAATATCTGTGATTTCAAATGATGCTATTTTATAAGCAGGGACACCTAATTCTTCTAAAAAGTCTACAGCTTCAAAATCAAATGGAGACGAAAAGAAGATCATTCCTTTAGCTTCTACATAATCCTTTATTTCTTTATGCCACTCCCAAGGAGTATAAGTTTGTTGATAAAGTTCAAATAGAGTTTTACCATCCCATAAAGTGCCGCCTTTTACAACAAAGGAGTCTTTATTACAGTCAATAGTTATACTTCCTGGTTTACTTGTTTGTAATTTAACACAATCTGCTCCTGCTTCACACATAGCATCTATTGTTTCTAAAGCAATATCTAATTTTCCATTATGATTACAGGATAATTCTGCAATAATAAATGTTGGAGAATCTTTCGAAATTATTCTATTTCCTATTTTTATTTCTTTTACCATAATTAATCTTATAATTATTTAAAATGCATCAGAATCTCCCATATGTAGAGTCCAATTTTCAAAGTTCAACAATTCTTCTTTATATTCTCTTTCAAAAGTCTTATTCAAAAACTTAATACCAAAAAAAGTATCAAACCCACATGCTTCTATTTTCATAGTATTAAATGCATTCTTTATTTCTTTGTTTATTGGCCAAAAAGAAAGAATATTTACATTTCTATTTTTCATGAGTAAAACAGAAGTATCTAGAAGTGTTTTTGTGTTAAATTCTTTTGGTTTAATAAAATCGATCAAATGCCCTTTGATTAAACCTGTAGTAATATCATTATATATTTTTAAAACCAAACACGCTTTATTACCATAATTATCACTCACTACAAAAACCTCATACAAGTTATGGGGATGATTTAAATATCTATTACAATAATAATTTAGTGATTTTTTAAAACTAAACATAGAGTCCTGATGACTCTTTTCCATAACTTTTGACACCTCATGAAAAGATTCAAATGTAGCATCTAATCTTTTGATTTTAATAGTATCAGATTTATGATCAAATGTATAATTGTTAATATCGGTTTCATATGAATTAAATAAATCTACTCTTTTCCACCTTTCAATTTTTTCCTGTATTAATCTATAATTTTTATTTGGAAAACCATAAATAAACTGCAATCCTAATCTTTTTGCTTCTTTATATGCGAAATTTGAAATCTCATATATAGAGACTAAATCATTTTTATCACTTTGTATTAAAGCATGAACACCTAAACCTATACTGTATGTTTTATCACTAATAGTAATCTTTTGAAGTATAATAGCATAATGCCCTACAATGTCTCCATTATATTCTGCAATAGCAATAATTGAATTACTATCACTTAACATTCTGTTTATCCATATCCAAAAATTAATTTCACGCTCATATTCGGGTATAACCTTTTTAAATAATAAACATATTTTTCCAGCATCAATTGAAGACGCTAATCGAAAAGTTAATTTAGATTGTTCCATTGTCAACATGTATTACTTGACCCGTAATTCCTTTTCCACTTGGCCCAATCAAAAATAAAACAGATGATGCAACCGCTTCCACCTCTACTGGTTTTTTCATAGAATTTCTATTAAAAATACGATTTTTTTGATCGTCAGATAAAGTAGCACTCATTTCTGTATCCATAAAACCAGGACAGACTATATTTGATCTTATACCTAAAGCACCCCATTCTCTTGCTGTATTTTTAGAAAAAGCCTCCATAGCTCCTTTTGTAGATGCATACATTGCCAAGCCTTTATAACCAGTATGCGCACTAACAGAAGATATATGTATTATATTTCCCTTATTTTTATTTAACAACATGTCTCTCAAAACATATTTGGTCATCATCATAGGAGAAAAAACGTTTACCTTATACATTTTATCTAAAGACTCATAATTTAAGTTCGTAATTATATCATCGTAAGCCATTGCAGCATTATTTACAAATCCATAAATCCCTTTTTCTTTAGTTAGGGGTCTTAGCTTTTTTTTATATAATTCTTTTATACCGTCAACATCTAGTAAATCATAATTTATATGTACATACTTTTGTTCTCCGTATTGATCTACCAATGCGTTTATCTCCTCTGTTTGGGTTCTACTTAACCCAATTACACGATATCCATTGCTCAATAATTCTTTAGCTATACTATTCCCAACACCTCTGGAATCTCCTGTTAATAAAATAGTTTTCATTGTTTTTTTATTTTTCCTGTTCTTGTAAGATCAAAAGAATCTACAAATTTAATCAATCTAGGTAATTTATAATCTTGCAATTTACTGGAAGTAATTTTTTTCACCCTTTCCTTAACTTCTTTCTTGTCTTCTTTTTTATTTTTGACTATATGAGCTACAACAATCTTACCCATAACTGAATTATCTCTTCCAAAAACAATGACATCTTCTACTCCTTTTATTTCTTTTATAATAGCTTCTACTTCTGAAGGATTTACTTTATAACCTCCTACATTAATCATTTCAGATTTTCTGTTTTTGAATTTAAACATTTTCTCATCCTTAAACTCAACAATATCACCTGTTTTATACCAATCTCCTTTTAAATTAAAAGATTCTGAAGTTCCCAATAATTCTTTATGAATTAATAATTCATTATTTTCTATTTTTACTACTTCAGTATACCTATTAGGTATTAAAAAAAACTCTCCTTCTGCTTTAAGTAAACTACCTGCTTCTGTGGAAGCATATATGTTTTTTACAGTGGCACCTGAAAACTTTTTCTTAAGTTCTTTTTCTATTTTTGAATCAAATTTCTCACCTCCAAAAGTCAAACTCTTAACATCAATAAGATCTTCTTTAATTGATGGCAATAGCATCTTCATAAAGGTAGGGGTGCAAGACATATTTGTTATATTATAACCTACAAAGTCTAGATATACTTCATCAAAACCTTTATTAAAAATATAAACTATTGTATTTTTATTGAAAAGAGCTTGAAAAAAAACTTGTAAACCTGCAAAGTGTGTTGGATTATAAGCAAACCCCCAAACACTATCCTTTAGTGCATCTCTTACTTTTACAGCACGTGTTAAATTCTTAAATAGTTGTGTAATTTTCTTTGGTCTTCCTGTTGTACCTGAAGTATAAATATCAATTTCTAATTTTTCATTATTCTCTTTTATAAAAAACAATATATCTTCAAAGGATTTGAACTTTTCAGACAAATTGTTCTGTATAAATTCACCTTCCGAATAAGTGTTTTTTGATATTTGTAGTGCTAAAAGTTCTTCATCTGAAAAATCAGCATCTAAAATTATACTCTTTTTACCAGATATACAATTCCGTATTAAATTTAAAAAGACAATATATGGATTACTATTTTTTATGTATCTATTATTTACACCTTCTTCAATTATTTTTTGAAAAAAAGATTCATATGTTACTTCTAACTTCCTTTTACTATCTATCCAAAAAAAAATCATATAAATTAAATTAAACGTTTGCTTCTAAAACTTCAATTATCTCACCGATTGTAGAAACCAAACCATCTTCAAAAATATCGACATCAAATTCATCTTCTATTTTCACAGTTAATGTTGCTAAATCAAAAGAAGACAAGCCTAAGTCTCGTAATTGAATTTCTTTAGTTATCTCAACTGTTAACTTTTCTCCATTATCTTCAATAATCTCTTTAATTATTTCTGTTACTGCCTTAATCATGTCTGTTTTTTTCTATTATTATTTTATATTCACTCCCTTTATAAGAAAAATATGCAGGATACCTTTCATTATCACATACTCTTAATAAATTAAACTGATGGGCAATGCTTTTATTTATATCTAATTTACTATCCTCTGGTTTTCTTCGATCATAAAACGTGGTATCTCCCACTTGTTTTTTTCCTTCCATCGGGAAGTTTTCTAAAAAAAATAAAATTAATTTTATAGTTATTATTCCTTGTTGATCTTTTATTTCAGGTAGTAATTCACTCCCGTTTAGTTTTATATATTCTTTTGCGTAAATCTCACCAGAATCAACACTTTCTGCAGCTTCAAATAAGGTTACGGGTATTTCATTTTTACCTTCTAAAATCTGCCAAGTAAGAGGAGACCATCCTTTTCCTGATGGTAAATCACTTTCATGAACAACCAAATTATATCTATTGTAATTTAATTTTTTAAATATTTTTTCACATGAAAGCAAACATAAAACTTCTCCCTTAACCACATCTTCATGTTTATGAATTAAACTAACAGAAAAATTAAATTGTTTTATTATTTCTTCTTTTAATTTAATTACATAAGGTATAATCCAAGAATTTGGATTATCTACTAATAATTGTACTAACATATACTTTCAATAAGTTTATTAAAACGTTCTTTTTGTTTACCATCAAACATTTTCGATTGATTTGTAATTATTTTTTTATAATTTACTGGGTTATCTTTAATAATATTAAGAACTTTTCGTTTAAAATCATCCGCATTTAATTTATAAAAATCACCTCCGCTGTATAACAATCCATTAAATGCTAAACCTTTGTATATTACCTCTTGATTATCAACATAATACCCACCTAATACAACCATTTTTACTGAACAAACCTCGTAAGATATTGTACTTGAAGGAACAATTCCTAATTGGCATTCGTTCATTAAAGTCATCATTTGACTTTCAGAAAGTTTTTTATGTATAACGACTTTGTCTTCAAACCCTTTAATTGTACTATATATTTCAGAGTGTTTATATGCAGAGCCAATAACAACATTAATTTTTTGAATGTTTTCTAAATTAATAATTCCTTTTATGCATTTATTTGTTAAATCATAAAAATCTGCTCCTCCAAAACTCACAAATATATTTGAAATCTTATCTATAGTTTTACTCTTTTTTGATGCTTCAATAAACTTAGGCCTTAGCATTGCGTATTTTGGCCCTAGGGCAAAGCGGGTGTATGGCTCCACCGAAAACTTATTTTCTCTCAGCCCAGGAGCGTGATTGATTACCACATCCGCCACATAATGTTTGTTGTGCATGTCGTCAATACATATCAATTTACATCCCTTTCCTTTTATCTGTTTTTGATATTCTGTAGTGATAAAATAATTATCTAAAACCACGGTATCTTCTTCCTTTATATAAGTCAAAAACTCCTCAAAATGTTCGTTGTCTTTTTCAGAAAGTTTGATATAAGACGAACATGATTTTTCTATTTCAGCTATGATATATTCATTTACATAACGAGTAGCAAACACACATTCAAACTTGTCTTTTAGCATATCTGCCAAAGCCAAAGAACGTATCACATGCCCCATACCGATGTCGGTATTTCCGTCTGCTCTGAAAAGAATTTTTTTAATCATTCTTATTTAATATTTTCTCTATTCTATTAAACTCTCTTTCTTGTAAAAAAGGTAGTAACGCAGTTATTTCTTCTTCTAAATTATTATATTCTTTTTTTTGAAAATTATTTTTATTAATATCTAAAAGCCAAGCTGTTTTTGAAACCAAATAATCGATGTTTTCCAATGTTTTATCTTTATTCTTTAACATTACAAACAATAACTGAATAAAAGCATAATCAGTTGGATAGTCAATTGTTAGTCTTAAATTCTCAAGAGGCTGATAATTTTTAAATTTATAGTATTCAATTTTACTGGCTGTCCTTTTAATATATGGTGTAACGTGTTCTTTATCAAAGACAGTATTAGCAAACTCTTGTGCTAAAACTAGCTGTTCACTTTTCATTATTTCAAAATTACAACCGAGAGGTAAATTATTGCTGTATGAATAATCTAAATCTTTAGTTTTAAAATTACTTAAAAATTCTTGAAGAAAATTTACATCAATTATCGGGTTATCAGCTGTAAATCTAATCACATAATCGAATTTTTTTATCTTAACAATTTCATTATTTTCATACAGTCTTGAAATCGGATAGGAACAAGCTTATAATCTCCTTTCTTAAAATCTTGTTTAGCTAATGCTTTATAGAAGTCCATATTTCAATTCTGCTAATTTCCAATCTATTTCATTATCTATATCCTGTCCATTCATCTCGTCAATAATGATGGTTCCAAAGTTTTCCGAGATTAATGCATTGTTTTTTAAACATCTAACCACATTAAGCCAATAATACTGGCCTGCATCATGAAAACTTGCTGCTAAATCTTGACTACGCGTAAGTGCGTAATTTGGTTGCATGAAAGATGTTTTATGGTCATTGCTCCTTTTTAAAGCTCTCTGAATAGGGAACCCAAATGGAATTACTGGAAAAACTGTATCAAAATCAAACTCTTTTAAAGTTTGAAAAGAATCTTTTAAATACTTTGAATTTACAAAGGGTGCAGTAGGGTACAAACAACAAGCAAGATCAAATTTCTTGTCATGTTGGCTTTCATAATTAGCCAAAACTTCTTTTATAACCTCAAAAGTTGGTGAATAATCATTTGAAGTCTCTGGGGATCTAATAAAAGGAACACTTGCACCATGTGCTAATGCAATTTGTTTTATTTCTGCGTCATCTGTTGAAACCATTACCTCATCAAATAGTTGAGAATTTAATGCAGCTTTTATAGAATACGCAATAATTGGTTTCCCCAAAAATAGCTTGATATTTTTCCGAGGAATTCGTTTACTTCCTCCACGAGCTGGTATGATGCAAATATTACCCATTTACAAATATTATTACTTGTTCGATTACAAAATTTTGTTCTTTATTGGTTAAGGTTGGATACATTGGCAAACTAATACAATCTGCGTAGTAATTTTCAGCATTTATTAAGT
>Ga0209384_1001193_pt1 | contig 14196 bp, 23 predicted proteins | sample CoawatmetaG05DNA_FD_187511 | JGI IMG/M metagenome (GOLD analysis project Ga0209384, IMG submission 187511) | Marine microbial communities from the West Antarctic Peninsula - Coastal water metaG058-DNA (SPAdes) (version 2) | ecosystem: Environmental > Aquatic > Marine > Coastal ... | reverse complement strand
GGACAGATACAGATTAATGAAGCAGCATAATAACAACTTATTGTTTGATATCTTAGATACCTTGTCTGAGGTGGAATGCCTACTAGGGGACAGAGAACCCGAAGTGAAAGAAAAACTACGTCAGATGAATCAACGTATAATTCACAATGCACGTAGCGAAGAAGAATCAACTGATGAGCCTTACGATTTATTTAAGTAACTATTTGTAATTACTTATTACTTTATTTACCTTACTCTTTGTATACCATAACCATATAGATATACATAGGGGATTATATCAAAGAAATCATTGTAGGTATCAGGAAACAGAAGAAATTGAGGATTTTAGATCAACTACTCCTTTTTAATTATTTAAATACCTTTTTTAATCATTTAAAACATTTTAAAACCATCATGGACCAAGTTCAAGCATCAGTCGTCATTTTAATATCCCTTTTATTCTTGCTTTATTTGATGGAATGAGTTAAAGGATGCGTAGCCCAACTGGTAGAGGCAAGCGACTTAAAATCGCTCAAGTGCGGGTTCGAATCCCGCCGCATCTACTTCTTTACATTCAGCTTTCATTAGGCGCTGCTGGGAGATGCTCGGCGGCGTAGAGATCTCCCTAATGAGAGTTGAATATAGGGAAGACTCACAATTCGCTAATCGGTGTATTTTATCTAAGCAAGCAAATAAAACAAAATGAAAGAGAAACAAAGAGAGTTTAATTTCAAGGGAGACAAAAAGACAGACTACGAAGTGTTCAGTGAATGGTATCGCGCATGGCGAAAGAAACAAGATGTAAAGCCCAAAGAAAGAGATCGGAAGAGATCGGAAGAGATTAGCCGCAAATAGCCGCAAATAACCGCAGGTCAACTGAAAGACCCCAAATAAACACAATACCCCAATGGCACGATTGCGTGGCACGATTAAACCTTTTGGCGCGATTACGTGGCACGATTAATAGGCCATCCAATAACACCCAATAACAGCCAATAACTGCAGGTCAACCGAAAGAGCGTAAATAAGCGATTAGCCGCGTTTCTGCAGGTCAAGCGAAAAGCCGCAAATAAACGATACGCCGAAGCACCAGAATCTTTTCGTGTTTTTCGCAGGTCAAGAGAAAAACCCTAAATAAACGCAGGTCAACCGAAACATTCTAAATAAGCGATTAGCCCAGATCTAAACAAACCCCAATAAATAAGCATAACGCATAACCGCAGATTTTATTTCACTTTAACAGTAACCTCCGAAAAAACGCTGTAAGTCGTTGATTAGTAGTGAGTTACGGGGGTCGCCCCGCCCGTCCGCCGTAACCCGTTGATACTCAACGAGTTAGGAGGGTTTTATGTTGTCAAGTTATTTCATTCTTCTTCTTCAAGTAAAGGTCGTTCTTTACCCTTGTTTAGTTCATAGACATGCCTTCGAATATATTGTCGAAATTCAACTAAAGAATCCATCATTTCTCTTCTTTCGTCTATAGCATCGGAGAAAGCGTTTTCTCCTAAAGGATAGTAGTCTCTCGCATGAAAAGTGAGTTCCTTCATGGCCGACTGTGCTTTGCATAATGCCTTATAGAAATCATAGTATTCTCTTCTCAGCGTTGTCTCTCCCGTGCCGTTTAGATGGACCATCGGGAATGTTATTTCTTTATTCATAATTATTTTCTGTGAATTTGCGTGAAGCCGAACTTTTCAAAAACTTCGGTCAGCTCCTTTGCACCGTGTAACGATAAAGGAATACGAGTTTTCTTCTTATCAAAATCCCATTCAATGGAATATTCTAAGCCTTTATAGCTAAATTCAGGCTCCTCCCTTTGAACACTAAAGGTCTTGTCGAAGTGTCCTGTTAGTTTAATTGTCTTTATTTTGTTCATCTTTTAATTTTTGTAATTCTTTCTTTCTGTCTTTCTGTTCGTGGAACCAAGAGGAACCATACTTTATATTTCTAGATTCAAAGAATCTATCGCAAGCATCGCCAACGATGCGCCCTGTATTTGAGGGAATGACATCATACATGCCGAAGTTTCCTTCGGACGATTGTTGTATTATTTCTTTTCTCTCTATCGCTTTTTCGAGCAATGAGTCGTGTTCTATTTTGGCCTGTCTAACCGAATTTGTTCTTTTCATATTATCTATCTCTATCTAGGATGAGTATTAAACAAGCGATCAAAGTTATAAAAAATTCTGTCATGTCTTAAGGTTCAACTACAAAGCCCGTTTCGTCTTTCTTCGCAAGACCTTTTTCAATCAATCCAACGACTACGCCTTTAGGATCTTTAAAGCGTAGATCGTTCTCATCTCCATTTACAACGGGATATCCAAGGTAAGTTTTGGGGAGTGAACCACGGAAAACAACCGCGACGTTCCCACCTAACGAAAGAATCTTTTTTACTCTGTTGTCGCTAGTCTCTTCGCTACGAGAGAAGGTGAGATGATAGTTGTCAGGCATTTTGCCATCAAGCCAAGCCCTCATTCTATAGAAACCCTTTGTGTAATCATAAAAATTTACATTGGGGAACTCTTCAATCATATTTGTTTTGCTAGCCTTGCGGACATTCTCCCAAGGAATATCCGAGGTGAGGTTAAGACGAAAGCAGGGAGTGAGGTTTTTCTTTCCTGCGCTGATGATTGCTTTGCCGATTTCAATTCTAAGATCAGACATAAAACCGAAGTTATCCTTAAAGAACCTTTGAGTCTTTGCGATTCTAGAACTTTGCACGTTAGACATGCAACCGCGTCCCGCAGTATCCAAGCAAGCGGCACGGCATCCCGCACTTGACCATTGGCAGACGTTGAATCCTGATTTGTTAGCAGGGGAGAGATGGAGACCGAAAGTTCGGAATCCAACCTTTTCACCCTTGAGTGTTTTGGCATTGCCTTGATTTAGTAATTTCATCTTTTTTTTGTGTTACCAATTTGAAGAATAGCAAATTTCTTTTCCAAGTTCAAGATGGATTCTCGCATCTTTTATGAATTGCAAAGTGATTTCTTTTTTATGTTTATCTAGGCTTGAGTCTTCGCCAAAGAAGAAACCTTCTGTCTGTGGCAAGCTGTCAGATTTAACGACAGATTCCAAAAGGTCGATATCTACGGCAGAGAGATGAATATCTTGACAGTTGAACGTTCCTTTACCACCGCGAAGGCGAAAAAGGTTTTCCATCCATCCTTGAAGAGCATTGTGTTTTCTCCAATAAGCAAGATCCACAAAGTGTTCCTTTAAGCCTTTTTTTTCTATCGCATAAGCGTTTTGATCTAATCCCATAACAAAAGTATTCTGGCAGGTTTTGGCCTAGGCTCAAGCCTATTTTAATTGTTTTTAATTATTTTTTAGTGCTTGACTTCCGCAGATTAAACACTAAGGAAAAAAGCTGCGTAACTCACTGAGCGACAACGAGTTAGGCGGATCGGGCGGGGCGACCGCGCTAACTCCCTGATACTCAACGACTTAGAGAGTTTTTATTGTAACCTAGGCAAACAAAAGCCTCGCTTCCGATTAAGGAAAGCGAGGCTGTTTATTTTCTTGACAATCAGGCGGGTAAGACTAAAGCGGATTCTTTATCCTCCTGAGTGATGATCTCTGGAGAGTGATTCGCGAACTTATCGAAGACGGATTGCATACGCATCGTGCGATCAGCAAGCTTTGTCAAGTCGCTACCTTTCAGGTTTTCAGTGACGGAATTATAAAGACTCCAAAGAGAACCCCCTTTAAACTCTTCGTGGCGAGGATTGCGGAATTCTTCAACAGCTTTGTAAATGTCACGGGCGGGGAAAGCCTTAGAATCTACAAGTTGAACAATCATTGAAGCGGCATCTTCGACAGCTGTTTCTTGATAAGCTGAAATGCGCTTGCTCATATCTTGCCAGTGGGAAGTCACGCGAGCGACCGCAGAAGATAAAACGCGAGGCAAGTCGCCTAGAATGTGAGTCGTGTGACGGCGAGCGAGCTTGATGTCAGAAGAGAAACAAAGGTTATCACAAACCATCATTTTGTTTCCTACCGCAATTGAAGCGGCGAAAGACTTGTCATGAGCATTCCGAAGACCTAACACGATCTGACGATCAGTTCCAGTAACGTCTTTCCCTTTAAGGGCGAATCCTCCGAAGTAGCGCAAACCACCACGGGCAAGAGCATGTTCCTCTTCAGTCACTTCAAGACCTGCGATGTTAAGAGCTTCGCGAGTCATCTTCACTAAGTTGTGATGAGGGATAGGGGTGTGGGATCTAGTTCCTTCTGGAGTTTGAACGCCAGCGAGTTGTTCCGAATTGACTTTGTTTTTTGCGTAGATAAGCATAGTAGTAATGGTTTTTTTGTTTGTGAGAGTTTGTCTCTCAACTGGGGAGATTATAGCAGAAAATGATTTGTGGACAAGGGCTTTTTTAATGTTTTTTAATCTTTTTTTTGTAGGTCAGGACATTTTGAGCCAAATAGCGCAGGTCAGGTCATTTCGCGCCAAATAGAAAGAAAAAGCTTTACTTGCCCCGATTTATAGAGTAGAGAGAAAAACGCTGTAAGTCACTGATACTCAACGAGTTACGGCGGGGCGCGGGGGCGACCGCCCTAACTCACTGTCAATCAATGAGTTAGGAGGTCTTTTTAAGTTTCAGGAGTGAGTCGAGGCGGCATGAGCTATTTCTAGGCTCTCGGCAATTTCGGCGGCTCCGCCTTCCGCTTTGCGAGAAGGGAGTTGCTGCCATCACTAAGCCACACACCGTAATTATTGGCAGTTGAGATATTGGCGATATGATTGATGCGTTTCGTTCTTGGGCGCATCGCCTCAAAATACGCTATCTGAGCCTCTTGTGCTTCTAGTGCTGTCTCGCCTTCTCTGATGTAAAAATCACTCAGGGGCATGTCGCGAGCATTCTCTGTCATTGAATCCACGAACGAGTCTGCAGCTGAATGCCATGCACGTAGTAATACGCGATCCTCCAAAGGGAATATATCATTGTCTTGTTCAAATTGGGAGATATCATAAGCAAAGTCAGCAAGTGTTATTACCTCGCCGCAAGACATATTCTTCTCATTCATCATTTGCTCTATCTCTTCGTTGGTCTCAATGTGTTTCATCAGGGGGAATATAAACAATAAATCTCCTTTGGGCAATACTTTTTTAATTGTTTTTTTGTAGGTCAGTATATTTTAGAGCAAATAGAGAGTGACTGTGATAATCGGTCATTTGACCGATCATTCAGAAAAACGCTGTAAGTCACTACTACTCAACGAGTTACGGCGAGGCGCGGGGGCGACCGCCCTAAGTCGCTGCTAATCAACGAGTTAGGAAGGTTTTATTAAAAAGAAAAACCCGCCCCCTTTCGGGGACGGGCTGAGTTTAATACTTTACTTGCTATGGAGTTTGTGCATATCAAAGAAAAGTCTCTGCCAGCAGTTAGCTTTCCTTTTAGAGATTCCTACCATATTACTAGCTTGATAAGCAACAGTGGCGGATTCAAATTCAATCCACTTTTTTAGCTTGTCTTTTCTTGGGTGACTACCACCTATACCCCAAACACCATTTTTGATAGCGTCTTTAACTGTATCGATATCATACGATCCCCCTAAACCTCTATCTTCTATAGAGTCTAACAGGAATTGAGGTAATCCAGACCACATTTGCATTCCGAACTTCTTTTCACCTTCGATCTCATCTCGGAAAACATAATCAATTATCTTGATAGTGTCTTCCATGACTTTTTTAGTAATGGCGACTTTCTCTTTCGATTCCAACAATCTGTTTTTTAACATAGTGTTAATAGCAGCTAAGGTTTGGCCGTGTAGTGCTGCGACACTAGATCCAAGATCAAGAGCTTTCTGCTTTGTCGGGTTCAATGGATTATAACCAAGCTCTTTAAAAAGTTTGATTGCCCCATGAATGTTCTCAGGATCATCTTCTTTAAGCCTAGTAATCGCTTCAGCCTTACCCCAGAATCTAGCGTTTACTTCCCATTGACTTTTCGTCCTTGGGTCATTAGCTCGCAAGCACCTTGTGATTGATGCTAGTGTATTAACTACTCTGCAATCAATGACCTTATGAGGAGAGGCGCAAATTCTATGCTGACCATCAGTGATTTGAGGATAGTATTTACCTTTATATTCGTGCAGATAAACGTTAGGCAAATCACAATCATCATTATCCCAATTGTCTGAGATATTTTTGATTTGTTTTCTGTTTAATGCCCTTTGGAAGCCATCATCGATTCCGATGTTTTCCTTGTTTATCTGCATTATATTATAGATCCCTACCTTTTGGACCTGTGGAGCCTTGGATAGAGGTTTCGCCATGAGGTTATACTCTGGCACTGCTTTGTGGGAGTCCTTATAGAACTCTGTCTTTGTTTTCTTCGTGTTCATAACTATATTATTTGCTGTTATTGGTTTGATGCCCCCGAATCAGTTGTTCATCAGCGACATGCACAGTGTAACAGGATCTCACTTGTGTGCAACATCTTTCTGCCTTTTTTTTGCTTTTTTTTTATTTTAAATGCAGGTCAGGACATTTCTCCTTAATACGTAGGTCAGAACATTTCGAAGCAAATAGATATAACCCCCTGAGCGCCAACACTTTACGGGCCTCAAAAAAACGCTCTAAGTCACTGATACTCAACGAGTTAGCGCGATCCGCCCCGCCGCCCCGCCTAACTCACTGATACTCAACGAGTTACAGCGTTTTTCCCCTTAGTGTTTCCCGCTCAAGAGTCAAGCAAAAAAGAAATTCTTTTTTTCTTTACAGGCAAAAAAAACCCCTCGCTTTCGGAAGTAATCAAGACCGAAAACGAGGGGAAAAGCCAACCTCCCGACCAAAGGAGGCTAGCAACACACACACATTAAAAAACTGATTTGACCATCCGAGCAGCCGTCTTGATTTTCCCGTCCACCTTGGAAATCCCCGCAACGTGAATTGTGCGGAATTTAGACTTGCCGCCATCATCTAGATCGCGGGTCTTCACTTTGAGGTAGCGACGATTCTCGACGGAGGAGAAAGCATCGGCTTGCACTTCTTCCACAAGGAACTTGCGAATGCCATCTTTCTTGATGGAAGACTCGCCTTCATTGTGATACTCGATCACGCGATTGGTGATCTTTTTGGCGAGTTGGCTGGGGGTCATTTGGTAGTATGTGTTTTTCATAACGAGGATATTTTAAAGTTTTTCGGAGAGTTTGTCAAAGATATTTTGACGATTTTCTAATTTAATTTTCTGGTCTGCTTCCCAGTCGCGAAGCTCAAGATTTCCAATGAGCGCCACGAACAGAGAGATTGCGGTGAAGAATGCTAGTGTTTTCATATTGTTATTTTTAAGCGAGGAATCTTGCGTCTTGCTCTGGCTTCTCTGGAGCGTCTGCGAAAATCTCTTCACAGTCTTTTTGGAACTGGCCAGAAATCTGAACGGTCTCATCAATCATTTTATTCCAAGAATCTTCTGCCTTGGCCATCGCTGCGAGTGCTTCCTCTGTCGTTGTCATGTCGGTATTTTAGTTGAAAATGAGGGGGGAGTCAACCCCCCTTTTAAATGTTTTTTTAGATGAGCGACCCCTGTTCGCCGTGAGAATGATACATCGTCGCGTCGCATTCGCGACAATCCCAGTCGCGATTTCTGCGACCGCCGCCCGTAGCGTCATCCCACGCCTCTGATTTTGATTTTCCATATCCGAGATACAAGTTCCCGAAATTGATGGAGGACTGACCGACGATCACGTAGTATTTGGTAGTGCTAGGCATGGGCAGATTTTACCTTAAAAATTGATTTTTTAAAAGCTTTTTCTGCATGTATTTTAATCTTTTTTTTCTGATTTAAATGCTTGACATGAGCGTCAGTTTTCTTTACGGGGAAAACCTTCGTAACTCGTTGATACTCAACGAGTTAGGGCGAACGCCCCCCCGCCCCGCGCTAACTCCCTACTACTCAGTGAGTTACAGCGTTTTCCCCCTTAGTGTTTCCCGCTCAAGCGTCAAGCAAAAAAGAAATTCTTTTTTTCTTTACAAGCAAAAAAGCTCCCTTTCGGGAGCCGATCACAGGGGCTGATCACTGATCCAGTCGCGACTGCCGATATACGGTCAGGAGATCTATTGGGGTTGGGTCGGTGTCGTAAAAAGCGGGAGTAGCCGTGAATGACAGCATCTTTCCCGCCGTCCCCCTGTATTCGTAGAAATCGGCATCGCACTCATGACAGTGTCGTGGATACCAATCGCCAGCCGCGTCCCTCCAAGCGTCTTTTTCGGATTTGCCAAAGCCAAGGAGAAGGGTTTTCCCCATGTCGGGGCCAGAGCAGGACTGAACGGTGATGACGAAGTAGCGTTGTGCGGTAGTAGTATCGGACATGCGCATATTCTAATCTAGAAACGCAGAAATCAAAAGCTTTTTCTGTATGTATTTTAATCTTTTTTTTGGCATGGAAGCAAAAAAGCCTCCCTTTCGGGAGGCTTTGAAGCTAGTTAGCATTATCGAACAAGCGCACCGCAGTGGGAAAGGGACGAGATGCCGTCGAAGCGCAGAGTCTTCCAGACTTGCTTTTCGCTCTTCTTATCGTCGCTCTTATCGATAACTTTACAGACTGCGAATCCGTCACCGATGCGGTCGATGCTTTTGAGGATATACTTGCGGGTGTTGCCGCTGTTGGATGTGGTATAAGTGACACGCTTATTGATTAGGTTAACGACGTTGAACGAGTTGGTAATGTTGGACATGCCCATATTCTACTCTAGAAACGCAGAAATTAAAAGCTTTTTCTACATAGAAAACAAATTCTTTTTCTTGTTTAAAGGCTTGACATCTTTTTCTTTGAGGAAAGTCTTGACATCGGCTTGAGTTTCCTATATGGGGAAAACCCTCGTAACTCGTTGAGTATCAACGAGTTAGGCGGATCGGGCGGGGCGACCGCGCTAACTCCCTATCGCTCAGTGAGTTACAGCGTTTTTATTTAAATGTTTTTATTTACTTTTTTCACCCTAAAAGGCTTGACGTTCTCACCGTTCTGATTTAAAATGAGGTGACACCCTGATATCAAGCAACCACCCGAAAAAGAAAACCCGCCCCCCACTCAGGGGACGGGCTAGCTATTTCTTAGAGGGCTAGCTAAACCCACGATCACTATTTATTTTACGTCTTGTAGATCGCTTAACCGTGTTTATACTCACTTGACGAAAGCATTACTTGCCATAGATGTCGTTAAGCTCATAGCTCCACTCCTTAACCATCTCAGCCTCATGCCCGTTCGGGTTCTTGCAAGCGGCACTGATCCACTTTCTGATCATGCGCTGAAGCTTTCGCATCCTATGCCATTCCATGTAATGCACACCGATGGCGAGAGGATAAGTAAGAAGAAGAAGGGCTTTGCCCTTGTTGGATTGGTCTTTGAAATTGTGTATGTTCATAGTTTCTATTGTGTTTCTGTTGGCTCTTCTTGGGCTTTTTCGGAGGCTTCGACAACTTCGTCAATCATCTTATTCCAAGAGTCTTCGGCTTGGGCCATTGCTGCTAATGCTTCTTTCGTTTCTTGTGTCATGGTCATGGTGAGATTATAGTTGAAAGGCGGGGGGATTGTCAACCCCCCTTTTAAATGTTTTTTTAGGAGGTGTAGACTTTCCAGAAGGTTTTATTTTCGTGACAAGCTTGAGTCTCGTAAGTCGCGCCCGTATAGACGGTACGACGTTGCCACTTTTGAGAGATCATATTCTGAAACTCTTCAGGGTTTTCGTCCCAGCTATTCATTACGCCAAGATTTTTGTAGGTGCTTTGGACTTGCTCTAGTGTTGCGGTCATGTCGGTATTATAGTGTAATTTTTGATTTAAGAAAAGCTTTTTCTACTATTATTTGACGGCTTAAAATCCTGTGCAATCTTAGCAATCTTGGCAGCAGCTCCACTCCCTCTCGCCCTGATATACTTCAGGAATCCAGCCAGTGCCGTTGCAGGTTTCGCAGTGACTTGAAGATTTAATGATTAATTTGGCGGTCTTATTTACTTCGGCAAAGAAGATGCGAGACCGCTTTACTGGGATGCCACCGCCGAAACGGTAAGCGAGTAATTTGCGAGCTTGCTTCTTTAGTTCTTGCTTGTATTCCTCTTGCGTTGTCATGGGGATATTTTATCACAGAACAGAACAAACAAAAAGCTTTTTTTACTATTAATTTTCTAAATATATTTTCACTTAATACTTGACACCCTCCCCCATTTCTGAAAAATTTAGTTGGGTTTTGCGTAGCATACGCGGGGGGGGAGTCTAACTTCAATTTCTCAACAGCCATACCCCCACCCATTCTTGGGCCAATCGCTGACGGGGTTATGATTTAGATTGTTTGTTTAAAAAAAAACACGCCCCCCTATAATTAATAACTAATTAGTGTAATAACAACAAATGAGTCTACCATACAGTGAATTCCCAGTCTACATAGGTCAAGTCGGGGTCGGGTCGAGTCCGCCGAATGAGGTTAACGATTATCTACCAGCCACCCAAGCGAGCGTGAGCTACAATACTGCGTCTAGTGTGAGGCGTAAATTGGGTAAGACAGTTGATGCGGCTGATCAGTTTACCTTCAATAGTGCATTATCTGCGGATATCTCTATTAGTTGTTTATTGCAATCTGGGATGGTATCGGGGTTGGATTTTTTATTGGATGCTAATCAGGATAATTTTGTAACGATGAAGTTGGGTAGTGGGATATATAACAAGTGTTACGCTAAAGATGTGTCGTTGAGTGTGAGTCCATTTGAGCCAGTGATTTTGAGTGCTAATTTTGTTTCATTAGATCCTGCTGTGGGTGGGACTATAAGTGGGAATACTAATTTTGTAGGTATAGGTAGTTCAAGTCCTAAATTAGATACTGATTTGATTGTTTATGGTCATACGTGTTCTATTATTGATAGCGAGGCTGTGTTGGGACAAGTTCAATCTCAAATAAATTTCAGCAGAGCATACACCCGCACCCCAATTTACGGGTTAGGTTCGGTTAATGCGTCTTCTATGTTATTGGATGGAGTGGAGGAGGAGATATCTGTATCGTCTACAGGTTTAAATAGCTTGATAGGATTTAGTGGGGAAGCATTGACCAATACTTTACAGGTTAAATTAAACATGCAGGGGAGTGTTGGCGTAGGGGTATCAAGTCCTATTGATGATTTGATTAAATTCCCTGCTGGCGCGAGAGTTTTGACCGAATCGTATTCGGCTCAAGGAGGGGAGACAATTAAGACTACAGCTACAATTAAACAGGTAAAACTGTAAATTCAGTGTAATATATAACATATGGGATCAAAGAAGCTTTCTGATATTCAGTTGGAGCCTCACAGTTTTTTTTCAATAAAATTCAAGAAGAGGAAATTTAAATTTACCCCGAATCAGCATAAATTCCTAGATATGCTATTAAACCCAGATGTAAAAATAATGTTTGTATCTGGACCTGCGGGTTCGAGTAAAACCTACATGTCTTTATACGGATGTTTGAGGTTAATGTCTGAAGATTCAGACAAAGACCTCCTTTATGTCCGAAGTATCGTAGAAAGTGCAGATAAAGGTCTAGGTAGCCTTCCTGGAGATATGTCGGAGAAATTCAACCTTTTCACGCTGCCTCTTTATGATAAGCTGGAAGAAATAATACATGAGGGCGATACGGCTTACTTAAAGCAAAAAGAAAGGGTGAACGCTATACCTATAAACTTTTTGAGGGGCGCGAACTGGGAAAACAAACTTATAGTTGCGGATGAAGCTCAAAACTTCACATTTAAGGAATTGACGACTTTGATTACTCGTATTGGTGAAAATACTAAGCTAGTCATATGTGGAGACTTTATGCAAAGTGATATTGATGGGAAAACGGGGTTCAAAAAGATGGTTGATGTCTTTTCTACTGATGATTCTATCGAAAATGGCATTACGACCTTTAAGTTCACCAATAAAGACATTGTTAGAAGTAAAATTTTAAAATTCATCATTTCTAAGTTACAAAACTGGGGAAAGGTGTAATAACATATGTTATAGACAAGAAATGCGTTAACGCGGAAGCGGCGAACAGCTTATACATAAAAGAACGCATCAAACCTTGTTTTTTTTGAAAATTAATATATAACTAGTAGAATATATAGTATGGCTCATTTATTCTGTCAGAGTTGCGGCTCTAAAATTTCTTTTGCAAACGCAAAACCCAATTTCTGTAATAAGTGCGGACAACCTTTAAATTCTACAGTTGCTGCTGTTTCTGCAAAGACTTCTGCTATAGAAAGAAAATCTTCGGTTATTTCGTCAGATGAGACGGATGCTGAATTCGTTCCTGAAATCAGTAATTTTCAAGTAGAATTTGAAAGCTCTGATATTTCTAATCGAACAATAGGGTCGTTATTAGGTGAGCCAACCCCAATCGAAACAAATCGAAGGGATAATACTCAATCTGTTAATGATTTTATTAATGAAAAGAAAAGAGAGAAGTGATTATACATATGAAGACTTCTCTGAAGTAATAGACGAAGCGGTAAGCAAACAACAATATAAATGGCGGCTTTACGCTGTTAAGTGGTTTGATTTCGAGGATGTTCAGCAAATCATAAAAATACATATTGCTAAAAAATGGCACATGTGGGATCAGAGTCGTCCTCTTGAGCCGTGGATAGGTAGGATCATATCTAATCAAATAAGAAACCTAGTGAGAAATCATTACGGCAATTATGTCAATCCCTGCCCCGATTACCAATTACCCGATCACTCTCACGCCCACTGTTCTATATGCAGTAAATGGGAAAAGTCAAAAAAAGCAGGATTAGAATTAAAGATCCCGCTTTCTACTGAAGATTTTATAAAAGAAGTCTCTAATAAAGAATATTTGGATTTTGATTTCCCATTGTCTGTGGGAAAGTTAAATATTGAAATGGAGGCGCGTTTGAGCGCCAACCACTACATAGCTTATCAAATGTTATACTTTGAAAGTAGCAGTGAAGAAGATGTCGCTAAATTCATGGGTTATAAGATTTCCCCTCAAAAAAAGAAGCTTGGTTATAGACAAGTTAAGAACTTAAAGAAAAAATTTCTTCAAGTAGCTATAGATATTCTCAAAGACCAAGATATTATAGGTGATGGATCTTAATAAAGAACAAAAAGAATTCTTAAGGGTTCATGCTAATGAAATGCCAGATCTCATTGATCTGACTAAGAAATGTTTTGGCGATGAACTTTTAGATGGAAGGTCTAAAGAGGGGAGGGCTGTTAGAAAGTTCTTGGTGGAGAACTCTATAAAATTCAATACTACTTGTAGAATCCCAGCAGAAGTTATAAATCTGACTAGTGAACAGGGTACGTTCATTTTACAACAAGCCCAAGAGGGGTTGTCCTCATTGGAAATAGCTAAAATTGTTTTCCCGTCTAGGAATGTAAAGCCTTTGAGTTCGGAGCAGCGTGTAGTTTTAGAAAAAATCAGGGAAGTTAACCCAGATATGTTGCCGTCTCAAGATTCGGGGGCTTTAAACTCATATCTTGCGCCAAGATCCCCCTCTAGAATCATAAAAAAGATAAATGATGCTACTGGACAGACATTAAATGAACAAAGGATTAATAGACAAAAGCAGATTTGTGTAGAAAGGCTAGGAATCAACCTTTCTAATTCTAGATTTCTTAAAATTATTAATAATTTATTAAATTCAGAAGACAGAGTGTTGTTTGAGCATGAATTTATTCGGCTGACATGGGACAAACCCGATCTAACAGCGGACGAATTAAATCTTTACCTGAATGTTTGCAAAGAAGTTATTAACTTAGAAGTAATAAGCGCACATCTAAACAAATTGAACAGCATGTTCGACGATGCCGATGAACAACAAGAGATGTCTATAAGGCTAGCTGAGATTATTAAAGCTAAGAGTGGGGAGTATCACCAGTGCGAAACTCGCATTGAGAATCTAACCAAGAAGCTACAGGGAGACAGGGGAGATAGGATGAAAAAAATGCATAAAGAAAATGCCTCATTTCTCGCTATCGTCCAACTTTTCCAAGAACAACAAGAAAGAGAAACAATGGTCCACATCGCGGAGATGCAAAAAGAATCTATCAAGGAGGAAGCTGAGAGGCTAGAGGGTATGTCCGAATGGAAAGCCAGAGTTTTAGGAATAAGTCAAGACGATGCCATTTAAATGTAAAGAGTGCGAAAAGGAGTTTAAGAGCAGAAGGAGTTTACACACCCATGTAAAAGCCCACAACATGTTCTTAGGGGAGTATTACGTTAAGAATTACAATCGGAAAG
>Ga0209384_1001189_pt1 | contig 14213 bp, 12 predicted proteins | sample CoawatmetaG05DNA_FD_187511 | JGI IMG/M metagenome (GOLD analysis project Ga0209384, IMG submission 187511) | Marine microbial communities from the West Antarctic Peninsula - Coastal water metaG058-DNA (SPAdes) (version 2) | ecosystem: Environmental > Aquatic > Marine > Coastal ... | reverse complement strand
GAGAGTGATACAGGATCAGCAACCTTTAACTATCTACTGCCTACAGGTAACTCTATAGCAGTAGCGGGTACTGGTTATGGTGCTGCACTCTTCCAAGCTGGTGTATGTGCTTCTCAGACAAGGGCATGGAATGAGCCAGCAAGTGCTGATGCAACTGATTTAGTTTTTGATATATCACAATGGAGCCTTGACAACTGGGGTGATGATGTGGTAGCTAATAGGAATGGTGGTAATATATTCTACTTTAGTAGCGATGCGTCTACTACACCTATAAGGGCTACTTCTATAACAACTTCTCCAATCAGTGTCAACTCAATTATTGTATCTCCTAATGATAGACATCTTATTGCTTTAGGTGTGAATGAATTTGCTGCTGATGCTACAGTAAGTGGTACATTTAATCCTATGTTGGTACGTTGGTCTGATCAAGACAATCGTACTAATTGGGTTCCTTCAGTTAGCTCTACATCTGGTGAGGTAGTCTTAACTGATGGTACAAAAATTATAGGAGCAACTCGTTCTAGGAGTGCTATCCACATTTGGACTGATAACGCAATGTGGTTGATGTCATTTGCTGGACCTCCATTTACTTTTAAGTTTACTCCTGCTGGTACTAACTGTGGTTTGATAGCTCCTCATGCAGCAGTTGATTATAATGGTATCTCTTATTGGATGGGCTATGATAACTTCTATAGGTATGATGGTCAAGTAAAAACTCTTGACTGTACAGTGCGTACTTTTATTTTTGATAGACTGGGTGTTAAGTTTAAAGATAAAGTTTATGCAGGTGTTAATTCAGAGTTTAAAGAGATCATATGGTTGTATGCTTCTGATGAATCAGGAGTAACAGAGTGTGATAGTTATGTAATATACTCACCTGAGAATAACTACTGGACATATGGTACAGGAATATTCACTACATTCGCAGATAAAGAAGTATTCGGTAATACTATTACTACTGGTGTCTCTCTTAATGATAGTGGTGCATCTACAGGAAACAATAAACTATTTGATAATGAACCAGCAGATTACTTTACAGAAAACAATAGAACAATTACTTCTTTTGTAGAGTCTGCTGACTTTGATGTAGACGATGGTAATAAAATATTATTTATGAATAAACTAATTCCTGACTTTGATTTGAATACAGGTAAGTTAAGAGTAAAGATTATTACTAAGAAGTATCCAGAAAGTAACGAAGAAATAACTAAAGAGTTTGATGTCACACAGTTGACAGATAAGATTAACTTTAGAGCAAGGGGAAGGCAAGCGAAAATTAGGGTATCTTGTAGTTCACAGGGGTCTAGCTGGCAATGGGGATCAGTCAGATTAGGCTTCCAAGGTGATGGGGAAAGATAGTGGCAAGATACCCAACATTTCCAACAAGCTTTAATGGTATAACTAATAATGAATTAAAAGAACTATATACAACTTTAGAAACTTGGTCTGCTCTCTTAACTAATGAATTAGAAATTAGAGATGTACTAGTGGATGCAACACCATCTACTAATATTTATACAGTAATTACTGTGACAGACATTGGAAGACCACGTAAAGGAGACATTGCATATTCAGCCAGTAGTGGCAAGTACAAAGGATACGTAAGTCTTGGATCAGAAACATCTTGGCAGAGTTTAAATTAATGAAAAAAATGACACCCGCTGAATACCATAACTTAATTAATACCAGTACCTATGTTAGCAATATTAACCAAGGTAATGTTATTGATCCATCTAGGTATCTGTTAACACAGAAGATGGAAACATTTAAGAAGATAAAATCTCAAGATGATTCTAACTTTATAGCAGATCAGACAAAGGCTCAGTCTAATTATGGAAGAGTAAAATAATGGCACTAGGAAATAGTTCACTAGAACAGGCGATGACTTTGCGAGAGATGGCAAGGGAAAGACAAGATATACAAGAGCAAGGGCAACAGGCTGGAATGATGCCGCCAGTACAGCCTCCTATGCCAGCAGGTGGCCCTCCTATGCCAGTAGAGCCTCCTATGGGTGCTGGTGGGCCTCCTATGGGTGCTGGTGGGCCTCCAATGCCTATGCCTATGCCTACAGAACCTCCTAAACAAAATCTTAATGAAGTTCTTACAGCTACTCTTCCAGATGGTGATTCAATTGCTGCTAAAGCTTTAGAGCGGCTGGTTAATATGGCTAAGATTGATGTGACTCAATCACAAGGATTACCTATGGCAGCAGCACCTGATATAATGGCTGCACTTCAGAATCCAATTCAAGCAGCACAGGGTGGTGGGTTAATGAGACTTGCAGCACAAGATGAATTTTCCGGTCAAGTACCGGGACAAGGACATGGTATGGAAGATAATGTTTACATGCCAATAGTAGAACGACAAGAAGGAAGTCAGGTAGGTACACTAGCTGTTAGCCCTGATGAATATGTAGTAGATGCACACACAATGGCAGCAGTTGGTAATGGTAGTCCAGATGCAGGAGCAGATGTTATGGATAATGTAATAAAAAATATAAGATCAAAAGCATACGGGACAACGCAGCAACCGAATGAAATTAATGGATTAGCTGCACTACAACCACTGATTGAGAGGGTATAACAATGGGATTTTTATCATCACTTTTTAATTTTGGAGATAAGCCTACTACTACTACAGGCACGACAGGAATGACCCCTGTAGTTCCAGAAATGTTAAAGCCTAATGTTCAGGAAATTGTAGATGCTAGTAAAGCTATATATGAACAAAGACTAGGTGAGGGATATAAACCTTATACTGGTCAGACTATTGCTGGATTTACTCCTGAAGAAGTTACTGCTCAAGAAGGTTTAAAATCTCTTGTAGGTACTCAAGCACCTCTACAACAAGAAGCTATAAATATGGCTAGGGGACAAGCTAGAGAATTTACTCCTGAGACTGCTCAACAGTATATGTCTCCTTATCTCAGGACTGCTCTTGATGCTCAGAAAGCTCAAGCTCAACGACAGTATGAGAGTGTTAAGCAACCTCAGTTTGAAGCAGCGGCTGTAGCTGCTGGTGGTATGAGTGGTCTAGGAAGTAGGGCTGCTGTTCAGGCTGCTGAAATGGATTCAAATCAACAGAGGATGTTAGCTGATATAGAAGCAGTAGGACAACAGAAAGCTTTTGAAGCTGCTGAACAATCTTTTAGAGATCAAACTTCAAGAGAACGTACTGCGGCACAAGACCTCATGTCTGGGGCGGGAACTATATTTAAGGGCGGTGCTGCTGAACAGGGACTTTTAACTGCAATTGGTGAACAGAAAAGAGATTTAGGACAATCAGCTTTAGATGAAGCTTACTTAAAATATGTAACAGAACAGCAGTTTCCAGAACAACAGCTTGCTCGTTATCAATCTTCTATATATGGCAATCCACTTTTAGCACAGCCTAGTTATAATAAAACTACTACGGGTACGCAAGCTGGTGGTGGTCCGGGTCTTGGTAAAACTTTGTTGGGCATGGCAGGTACCGCAGTTGGTATTAGTAAGATGATGAAAGGCGGTGGTATTGGTTCTACCATGAAAGCACAAGAGTATGTAGAGAGAAACATGGGTGGTCAAGTAATGCCTCCTGTAATGTATAGACAACAGGCAGGGACAGTTATGCCTACAGGTACTGTTACAAGAGATGAGGTTGGAAACATAGTAGCCCCAACTTTAGTTACTGCGAAGAAGCAACAAGACTTCGATACCAAGTATGCTTCAGATATAGAGAAAGGCGGTGAGACGCCATACGGTTTAAGTGGTTTAGATTCTGCTACAGATGAATCAGCTTTTGCTCAACCACTTGCAGCTCCTCCTGTTGCTCCTCCTGTTGCACAGCCAAAGACTGATGAAGAACGAGAGGCTGACATTGGAATTTCTAAAAATAAAATAACCGGAATGTATGATGTAAATGTTGCAACAATAACAAAAAGTGTAAAAAACCAATTTGAAGCTAATGCAAATGTTAGTAAAGAGCAAGTAGCAAATCTTGCCAAAGAAGCTGATGCTTTTGAAATGAGGTCTAGGAAGAGGTTTGATAAATATGAAAGTCTTGTTAAAGATTTAGTTGGTGACGATCCCAATGCAGAGGCGTTGTTTTGGTTTACAGTTTCTGCTGCTACTATGAAACCGGGAAATGCTTTTGCTAATATGGCACAAGGTTTTAAAGAAGCTACCATAGCCGCTAATGCTAGTCGAGAAAAGAAGAATAAAGCTTTAATGCAACTTAGTAAAGACGAGATGGCATTTGAAAAAGATGTAGATACGTTAAGATATAAGAGTACTATAGCAGGTATTAATCTTACTGCTAAACAAGAAAGAGAACTGAACAAATATCCTCAAGCTGCAAGAGATCAAATTATCAAGGCACTGAAGGCTGGAGAAAGCTTCAATCTTGCTACGGCACAATTTAATAAGACTAAAGCCGGTAAAAAAGATAAAGCTGCTATTTACAATGCTATTAGAAAAGCAGTAAAAGAAAATAGAAATTGGGTATTTAATGAACAGAATGGTACAATAAAAGTAAGTGGTAAAACTCTTCAAGCAAATAGTCCAGAATTTAAAGAAGTAGAAATTCGTGTGCGTGAAGCATTAAAGGCTTATAAAGCTGGTGGTGGAGATATGTTAGCAGCGCAAAAAATCATTGAGCAACTAACAGGTAAAAGTTTAGCAAAATCACAAGCTAATTCTAGTTTAGTATCTACTGGTATTTCTGGATTTACCTCTTCTATTACAGGACAGGCTATACCACAGGCAGCTATAAATTTATTAATAGCAAGTCAAACTACAAATGAAAAGGCTGCTACAACTCAAGCATTTGATCAAAAATATGGTGCTGGTTCTGCAGCTAGTATTATTACTGAAGACAGTGAGCCGCAATAATGGCAAATATATTTGATCAGTTTGATGTAAACACACCTACTAAAAATGTAACATCAACACCTAACATATTTGATAAGTTTGATGATAATAAAGTTAATGATGGCACAACTGTATCTAACATCCCACAGCTTAAAAACTTTCCAAAAAGTTTTTTAGAGTCTGCCTATGAAGATGTAAAAGAAACTGGCTCTGATGTTGCAGATTTTTTTAAAGATGTATATTCATCTTCAATGCGTTCATTTGAAAAAGCTGAAGAAGCAAACAGAATGGCTCAAGAAAAGGCAGGTAAAATATTTGGAGGTGCTACTGTAGAATTAGTCACAGCTTTACCAGAGTTAATTTCAAACGTAGCTAAAATAGCTGCTCCTGAAACATCAAAAGAAATTGCAGAATCTCCTATTGGACAAGCTTATTCTAAAGTTTTAAATACAATTAATCCTGAACTAAGTAAAGAAGAAGACATTGCTAAAACAATTCTTAGTCTAGCAACAGGTGTTGGTGCAGGTATAAAAGCTGGCAAAATTCTTAGTGATTTATTAGTTAAAAAATTTGGTAGGGATAAGTCTCAGAAAATAGCTGTTGAATTAAATAAACTAGTTGATACTAAGTCTGCTGCTTCTGTATCAAAAGCTGTTGATACTATTCCAGTAAAAACTACGAAAATACTAGCACCAACAGTAGCATCTTCTGCTGCTGCTATTCAGCTTGACGTACAACAAAGAAAAGAAGATCAACAATTTATTAGTCCTCTTGCATTATATTTAAATGATGCTATAGGTCCAGAGGCATCAGACTGGCTTAAAGAGAATGCTGGTGTTGATCTTGTTTCTGTAGGTAGATCATTACAAATTAATCCTAATGATACTGAAGCACAGAAACTATTAAAACAATATAAAGATGCAGCGGCCTTAGATGGTATTGGTATTGGTGTTGGAACTTTAGCTGTTGCTCTTATTAAGAGTGGTATTAAACCTGCTATAAAACTAAAGGAAGCTCTAGCTGAACCTGTTAAAAGAACAAAAGAAGTTATTGTTGATACAGTAGGTAAAGTAAACACTGGGTTAGGAAGAAGACTTACAAGCAAGTCCTCTATGCCGCAAAAAATATATGATGCTGAGATTGAAAGAAAGTTTGCACCAAAATCTATAGAGTTTGATACTAAAGTAGAATTAAAAAAATTAAAAAAACTTCAGAAAAAAGAAAAAGTATCTGATGAAATGTTTAATAACTACTTTAATACAGGAGTTGACGATGGTCTTTCTCCTGCTTTTAAAAAGGAAGTTGATAAGTTTACAACTAAATTTAATAAAAATGAATCAGACATTGCAGATTCTCTTGGTCTTCCACCAGAAAATAGATTAGGTGTGAGAAGTGATGGGCAAGACTTTTATATTACCAGAAGCTTTGAAGCAACTACTGATCCAGTACTTAATGAAAACATTAGAAGAATATTACAAAAGAACCCTACAGCTTGGGCAAAAATAACAGGTAAAAAATCAGATGCTCATCTTGAAGGTTTGATAGATAATGTAAGAGTAGAACTTAAAAAGAATGGTGTTACTGATGTTGATAGTCAAGATGCTATTATGGTAAGAATGCTTGAAAATGTATCTCCAAGTAATACTTCAGTTATAAAAGATATCTTTGAAGGAACTACAAGTTCGCTTCCTAAAATTTTACAGGGTCAGTCAGCTAAAATTCTTAAAACAAGAAAAGATATGACGAAACCTTTTCTTGAATTATTAGGCGAAGTAAAAGACCCCTATAAAAATATACAAAATACTTTAATAAATCAAGAAAAACTTTTAAATGAAATTAAGTTTTGGCAGGGAGTTGAAGACATTGCAAAACAAACTATGGGTAAAGATATAGAGCTTGGCGGCTTAGCTTCTTTTTTACCTAGAAGATTAGAAAGTTTTGGTAGAGACACAGGTAAAAGAAACGTATCTTTGAACTCTTTAGTTGAAGAAAGTTTAGGTAAATTTGGAGGGAACAATATAGAGATTGGGAAAGATATTTTTGTAAGTGACTATTTTGGTAAAATGTTATCCAAAGGTTTAGATTTTTATAATCCAGTTGCAAAAACTAAAGCAGGTCGTGCGCTTTCTAAAGCAGCTTCTGCGGCACAGGCCAAGGAAACTCTTGTAGACCCTGCTGCTTATAGTTTAAACACATGGGGTGTAGGTTCATCTTTAATAGGAAACGGACACTTATTTAATCCCCTAACTTATGGAAGAGCTATAAAAGCAACTAATACATGGGTCCAACAATTTGCAAAAAACGATCCAAAATCAACTGAATTACTATCGTTTTTAAAAAGAAAGGGTGTCATTGATCAAGATGTTACTGGTGAAGCGATAGCTCAAAATGCAAAAAGTTTAAACGGCGTTACTCCATTTTCTAAGGGTATGGAATTATTCGGTAGAGCTTATGGACAACCTGATTTTTTTGGTAAGATAGTAGCATTTGAAGCTGAAAGAGCATCTTTAAAAGCTCAGTTTCCTTTTAGAAAATGGAACTCTACAAAACCAGAATATGAAGATTATATAAATAACGAGGCTGCTGCTATTGTTAGAGATACAATGCCTACTTATGGTATAGCTCCACCACTAGCTAGATTATTTGCTAGGGTACCTCTTATGGGTAACTTTACATTGTTTGCTACTGAATTAACTAGGACAACTGCAAATATAGCAAAGCGGGGTGTTAAAGATTTTACTCTAGGCATTGCTAATGGAAATGCTAGACAAACGGCGGCAGGAGTAAGACGACTTGCTGGACTAGCAACTGTAGTAGCAGGTACAGATTATACAGTTGATAAACTAAGACAGTATATGAATTACGATGATAATACATTAAAGGCTTTTCAAATATTAGCTGCACCATATGCTAAAGGTTCTAAGGTTATTCCTTTAGAACCTCTTGTTATGGATGAAACAGGTAAAGAAAAACTAACTCTAAAATCTGTAATGAAACAATTTCCTAGGGAAAACTGGGATGAGATTTCTAAAGAGAAACAGTTTAAAGGAAGTTATGAGAAATTTATAAGAGGGGTATTAAAACAGCAGAGAGAAAATTTTGTACCTTACATTAGAACAAGAGCAGGAAGCACTTCTGCTTTTGATATGTTTGATTATATAAAGGCTCCTATTAGATTAGTGTTTGCTAAATTATTTGGCAACGGTCAAATGTCTGACGCTGAAATAGATAAAGCTTTTGGAAATGCTGCACAAGGAGTAACCGGTCCCTTTACTTCTCCAAAATTTTTAGCAAATGCTGTCATGGGAACAATATTAGGAGTTGACCCTGTATCAAAAAAATCTATTTATGATGAAGCTGCTGGTGCTACACCCAAAGAAAAAATAATTTCAGCAGCAGAAAGTATAATGAAAGCTTTTAAAGGAGGCGGAACTAAAGCTTTTCTTGATTATATGGATATAACTTCTTCTGAAGAATTACTTGGCGTAGGTAGAGCAGAAAATAAATCAGGGCAACCTTTAGATAGGCAAGGTTTAATTACTTACTTGACTTCTGGTGCTAGATTCCGTCCTTTGAATTTAAATAAAAGAATAGGGTTAAACTTATCTTTAGATGTAAAAGCTATAGATAAATTATCATCTAACTTTCAACAAGTTATGAAAGATGAAAAAAGAACTTTGAAAACATCAAAAGATGTTGATAGGATTGTAAAAGAATATGTAGACTTACAAGAACGTAAACGAACAGCTATGCAAAACTTATCTAAGAAAATAGATATATTTCAAAAAATACCTTATATGAGAGTGTATAGAGATAAGAACGGAAAGAAAGAAACAAGTCAAGAAACAATAGGAAAAGATGGTATTATTAAAGCAGCAACAGATAATTTATTTTATAATTTAAAACCTGAAATTGTACAGTCTTTAATTAAACCTATTGTAACAAACTCAGCACAGGGTATATTTATACCAGATCAAGAGATTACAGATAATCTTATACTGACATTAAAAAAGAAAGGTTATCCTATAGAGTTACTTAGTGAGCTTGGGCAGAAATTAGGTAAGGCTCAAATTAAATTAACTAGAGGAAAACTATTTGATAAACCTAAAAGTGGTTCTAATATATTTGATCAGTTTGATGAAAAAGGAAATAAATAATGGATGCCTCTGTAAGTATGATATGGAATGCTATACTAAGCCTAGCCTGTGGCTCTTTCATATGGTGGGTCAGGGGTGTCAACGTCAAGATAGATGACAACCGTAAGCTACTCAGTAGAACTAGAGAAGATATGGCTAGAGAGTACGCTTTAAAAACTGATGTAGAGAGAGACTTAAAACAGATCATGGATCGCTTTGATCGTTTAGAAATTAAACTAGATAACTTAATGGAGAGAATAGTAAAGTAATGTCTATCAACTCAGAATATTTTACAGAGAAAGAGCTTCGTTGTAAAGGCACTGGAGAGTGTAACATGGACGATAACTTCATGTTGAAACTAGAAGAACTAAGAAAAAAGTATAACACTCCTATGATTATTACGTCTGGTTATAGGCACCCTGCACATAACGTAGCTATAGGTGGAAGCAGATACTCAGCACATATCAAAGGCAGGGCTGTTGATGTACAAGTAGTAGGTAAAGATGCTCTACGATTAGTGCGATTAGCATTGGAGTGTGGCATGACAGGCATTGGTGTGGCTCAAAGAGGTCCACATGAAAAAAGATTTATACACATAGATGATTTAGAAAATTCTCAACAAAGCCCCAGACCTTGGATATGGAGTTATAAGTAATGGCTGAAACATCTGGTTTAAGTTCTCTTCCTAGGCGAGGTCGTCTAAGAGGAGGCGACCCAACAAAAATAAAACGGGATAGAGCAAAAGCATTAGCAGATGTTGCTGCAAATAAAGACATGTCTACTCTTGATAAAGCAGCTTTAGTTACAGCAACCTTACCTGTTATTGGAGATATTATTGGTGGAGTTTCGGATGCTAAACATTTATACAAAGACCCTAGTTTAGCTAATCTAGGTTTTCTTCTTGCAGGTCTAGTACCCTTTGTTCCTTCAGGTGGTGTTAGTAGAGCCGCACTTAAATCAACAGGACAAAAAGGACTTTCTAATTTAATTAATTATGTTCCCGGTTTCTATAAAAAAGATTTAGGTAGAGCAGGGCAAGGAGCAGCCTTTGCAAAAACTATTCCAGAAGGAATATTTAATGCAGTTAGAGCTAGGTACAATCCTTCAGATAGAGGTCTTCAACAGAATTTAGGTATCAGTGTTACTGATCGAAAAGTTGCTAAAGCAGCACTTAGAATTTCTGCTAAAAATACTTCTAAACTAAGACCTCTAGAAAAACAAATTCGAGCCATGAAAAAAGAGGGGATAGCATATATACCCGGTGAGTTTAATATAAAAGTGGTAAATGGGAAAGAGACGAAAACTCCTAAAAAAACTAAAGCGTTTAAAAAGATTACTGACGATGCAAAAAAATTAAGAAGTGAAGCTAATGATGCGGGTAAGAAAGCTATGGGACAGCTTAATCAAACACGGTCTATGGTTAAGCAGTATGATGGTCCTGAAGGTGGACTAAGTGGCTTGCTTGGAAAAGCAGATAAGATTGATCATGTTGCAAACTTTAAAACTTTAAATGTAGATAATTATTTTAAGACAGTAGGTGATTTAATACCAACAAGTGTAGGTAAGAAGGGCGTAGATGAAATATTTAAACAGATTAAAACGCTTCCTGCTATTGGTTATGATGCAAAGAAAAATTATCAGATGAATATAAGAAGAGTTCAGACAGGTTCATCGGGTGTGCTAGATCAAGGCCCAAGTGCTAGGTTATATGCTACTGTAGATACTAGCGAGGCGTCTACTATGCCTATAAGGGGTACTTCTATAACAGATTCTCTACTTCCTAAAAAACTTTCAACAGATTTAAAAACAAAGAAGAAGAAAAAGTCGGGTAAAGCACAAGATGATAACTCCATAGGCGTTGATGGAAAGGCTAGTTTACTAGATATAAGGGAATCTATATTTATGGTACCACTAGGCGGAGCTAGTGCTCCCGGAACGATGCAATTTAAAAGCTTTGGTTCTACTAAAGCTTTCTTGAAAAAACTAGATGAGACTGGTCTTAAAATTTTAAACAGAGATGAAATGCTTAAAGGAATAAAAGAAGGCAAGGATGTTCCTGCTGTTATTACAGGCTCTGCAAAAACAGATGCCTACGAAATAGGTGGTGCTAATTACATGTCTGCAATTAGTAAGAAGGGAGAAGTAACTACGATTGTAAATGATGAACATGATCTGTTAGGAAAGTATGGCAAGCTTCCCGGTGCTGATCGTTATATGAATGTTTCTGAACCTATCGTTATTGATCTTTTTGGGATTAAAGAACCTACCATTAAACAATTAAAGGCTCAGTCCAAAAGCAAAACGAAATTAGATAAAAATAAAAAGGAAGCTCTAGAAGAGTACAATAAAATTCCCGGTGTAGATACTTCTGGAAAACTTCCAGTAGGTTTTAAAACAAAGGAGCAGTGGGGTAGGGCGCAAGCTGTAGCATTAAAAGAAGCTCCTAAAGATTACTCAAGATTAGGTAGGGAAGTTGTTGCATCTGCTCCTCTTCGAGTTGGTAAAGAAAAGAAAAGACAGGAAGAAGAATTAGCAAAGAAAAAATCAGAGGGTTCTGTTGTGATGCGTAACCCATATGACTATAATCCAAGAGGAATATAGTGGGTACTAGGTTTTTTATAAGCTTGGGAATTATACTGTTCTGCTTTACTACTGTAGGGTATGCAGCAGACACTAATACTGTAACTTCTACGGTAGTATCTACCGACAAGACACCACCCACTGCTTCTTCACCCTCCATAGTAGTTAATAATACTGATGTATGTAAGAGTGCTATGAGTTCAGCAATACAGACTCAAATATTTGGTTTCTCAACTGGTATTACAATTTCAGATAGCACGTGTGAGCTACTTAAATTAAGCCGTACTCTGTATGGGATGGGCATGAAAGTTGCAGGGGTTAGTCTTCTGTGCTCAGATAAAAGAGTATTTGAGGCTATGTGGATGGCTGGTACTCCCTGCCCCTATAAGGGTAAGATAGGTAATGAAGCAAAGACAGCATGGGTAGCTAACCCACAGGATGCTCCAGAAGGTAACAGTATCATAGTTATAAAAGAAAAAGTTGAGGACTACTCTCTAAATCCAGAAGATGAGTATTCCGGTGACTAAGTGGTTTCTTATACTAGGCTTGTGTTTGTTTTCTTTAAATGCTTACGCACAAAATTCAGGTACAGAGACTACCTCTAATTACCTACCTAACATGGGTAACTTTACTACGTCTGGTGGTACAAATACAGGGAGTGGTGTTGGTTGTTCTTCTGGTAATTACTGCACAGCAGGTAAGCAGGGTCCGGGTGGTACTTATACTAGCACCTTTGATTTTAAAAACAAGATGACTACAGATCAAATCAATAAAGGATTTGATATGAACTATGGTGTAGATGTTAAATCACATTCAAGTAACTCTACCTTACTGTCATGTGTTGACGGCAACACTATGCAAAACTCTGACTGTAGAGATATATTTAATCTTACAGTTACACTGCTAGATTCAACCAGTGTCGTACATAAATTTGAACATGAAGTAGAGTTAGATTTTACAGGTCTACGTTCCTTTTCATTCTCTCAGACAATACCAGAAAATAATTTCATAGATTTACAGGGACAGTTTGAACTCTTTGGTATAGATGCGGGGTTCCCAAACTCATACTATGGTCCTAGTTTTTCAAATCCATTTCTTACCTCAACCTTTAATCTTATTAGTTACATAGAAGCTGAAGTAATTAATATTATTGATACGCAAGAAAGTATTGAGATCATAGAGATACAAGCTATTGAAGTTCAACCTGTACAACAGCAACAGGAAATACAAGTAGCTACTGCAATTACAGTAGAAGAAATTCAAACTGTAGAATTAAGTAGTGTAGTAGTCCAGCCTGTAGAAACAACTACAGTAGAAGAAGTAGAAGTACAACAAGAGGTAGAGGTAGAAGTACAACAGGAAATAGAAGTAGAGGTTAGTGAGCCACAGCCGGAAGCTGAGACACCAAGAGAAGATGTCTCTGAACCTGAAGAACAAGCAGAAACAAAAGCTGAAGTTAAGAAGTCTGTTGCTCAGAAGGTACGGAATAAAGTTGTAAAGAAAATTATGAATAGGATGGGTGATAAGGGTAAGTATGACTCAACTAATCAGATAAGAACACTGGCTGTGATGGGCATCCTTGGTAGTAGTAGAAGTTTCTTTGATACACAAGTAACTTTACAAGATACTCCCGGTTTCTTTAGTGGAGTAAGACTAGATGATGGATCAATACAGACAAATAACGTAGCTCAATATTTAATGTTTGGAGGTAGTAATCAAATGCACTCACAAATGGTAGATAGTCAATGGCAGAAATAGAATACAAGGGTATAAAGCTAGGAGGTAGTAAGCTGCTTCTTCTAGTGCCACTATTGGGGACAATCGGCTCTGGTCTTTTTTTCGGCTTTGAATTTTATAAAGACTACATGATCATGCGTTCTAAAATAGAGAAGTATGTTAAGCCTAATCTATCAGGTATAGAGAAGAAGCTTGCTGTACTACATGAGGAGATGATTGGTCTAAAGACATCTTCTGATGAAGCTAGAGATTACACAAGAGATATTAAAAATGATCTCAAGCAGGACATCGTAAGAATAGAACGCCTAATAGATGCCACCGAAAAAAGAACTAAGAACGTGCAGGATTCTGTTCGCTCTATGATAGACAAAGAGAATGATCGTAACAGTACACTAAGGGATAGGATCAACTCTCGTATGGATAGTCTTGATGATTCACTACAAAATAAAATGAAAACTCTAACAGAAAAGATTGAATTAAATATTAAGAACGCATTGGAGAACCCTCTTAGTAAGATGCGTAAAAAATAGTAGTGATGAATGACAACCTTTGCTAAAATAGAAAACATCTTGGCTGATGTAATTTCTCCTACCATAGCTCAACATGGTGGACTCATACAATTATTATCCTACGATGAAGAGAAAAAGAATGTCCATGTTAAATTAACAGGATCATGTGCAGGTTGTGCTGCCAGTTCGTTCACCCTTAAACTAGGGGTAGAGCAAACTCTTAAAGAATACCTGCCAGATGATGTTGAAAGTGTATCACATGAGGAAGGGGAGGCAACTAACCCTTATTACTGACAAACCCAGCCTCTAGTTTTTGTTGTATAAAGGGGTCTTCAGTTAAAGTAGTGATATATTCTAAATAATCTAAGCGTTCTTTCATAGATTCTTTTTCTATTAAACTTTTT
>Ga0209384_1001186_pt1 | contig 14233 bp, 14 predicted proteins | sample CoawatmetaG05DNA_FD_187511 | JGI IMG/M metagenome (GOLD analysis project Ga0209384, IMG submission 187511) | Marine microbial communities from the West Antarctic Peninsula - Coastal water metaG058-DNA (SPAdes) (version 2) | ecosystem: Environmental > Aquatic > Marine > Coastal ... | reverse complement strand
CAATCTGCTCGCGGTTTTATATCGCAAGACACATTACATTGAGTCCTGAATCGATTCAAGAATGTATCAAGGAGATCGATGAATGGGGAAAGAATCCAACCGAGACACCCATCCCGGAATAGAAGATGAAAAATACCATACAGCGATTAGATAAACGACTGAATGATTTCCACCGCTCAAGGGCACTTCAGGATTGGATTCCCGGTGTGTTTGATGGTGATCATACCGTCAAGACACAGATTACCGAAAAGGCACCATGTGATCTTCCACCTGGATTCAATCGGAACCTCTCGAATCGAGAACGGTATAAATCCATGAAAGTCCTCAAGGCAAATGGTGAGAGTGTTACATTCCCAATCCGTGACGTGCCAGACGAATTATTGTGAATGGCTACCGGGCATTTCAAATTCATACGGCAATCCGGCTACACTTTTCAGGGAAATATGATGCACAGAAATACAACTTCTCCTCACCTGCATCTCGACCGGCATCGTATGAGGGTCGACGGGATCGGTATTTCTTTGAGAAGCTGGCTCGGAACACCCCAAAGGAGGACGAATTGATCAAATACTGTGTTGCAAACGCCGTGTATGGATCTCCCAAGCTCTGGGTAGGGGATATGTCAATGGACCACTACGAACGCCTGAGGACGATCCTCGAGACGTTCTCATATCGATTCCTCCAAGACCTAAGGGCACTAGAATCCTCATTGGGTGATTCCGATGAGGTGAATCGATTCGACTTACTATTCCACTCACCATCCTGTACTCAGAATGAAGCGCCACCAATCATGTCGGCTTCCCTTGAGACTATGACGGTGATAGATAATCTTGTTACTTTCATACCAGATCTACGGAAGATCATGAGTGATCCCCTGGGAATGCTCAAATCGACCTTTGATCTGGTTGAAAACTACAAACCATTCCTGAGGAGTTGGATAGACATAAGAAAGGCGAAAACAAACCTAATAAAAGTGTTTACATGAACCGCCATTTATGTTATAATATTAACCTCCACTGGGATACAGACCGCAATACAAACATACAACAGATACACACAACCAAATACAAAAATACATATGTCATTCGATAAACTAAAACAAAGTCGCGCTGCAGCAATTGATAAACTCATCACGGCCGCAGGTACTGAAAACACAAAAGTCAACTACGGTGATGATCGTTTTTGGGCTCCACAGGTCGATAAGGCGGGCAACGGCTACGCTGTGATTCGATTCCTCCCGGCAGCAGAAGGTGAAGATCTCCCCTGGGTTCGGTATTGGGACCATGGCTTCAAGGGATCTACTGGTCGATGGTATATCGAGAAGAGCCTCACTACAATCGGGCAGAATGATCCCCTCAGTGAACTCAATTCCAAGCTCTGGAACTCTGGTCGCGAGGAAGACAAGGAGACTGCTCGTGCTCGCAAACGTCGACTTCATCATGTCTCTAACATCAAGGTGATCAGTGATCCATCTAATCCAGAAAATGAAGGCAAGGTCTTCCTATACAAATACGGTAAGAAGATCATGGACAAAGTGATGGATGTGATGCAGCCGGAGTTCCAAGATGAGAAGCCAATGAATCCATTCGACTTCTGGACCGGTGCAAACTTCAAACTCAAGATTCGTAACTTCGAGGGTTACCGTAACTACGACAAGTCTGAGTTTGAATCCGTGTCTGAACTCCATGGCGGAGATGAGGCGAAACTTGAAGAGGTGTATAATACGGCTTACGCATTGAAGGAGTTCACTGATCCCAGTGCCTTCAAGACCTATGCTGAACTCTCCAAGAAACTGCATGAGGTCCTGGGAGATGAAGTCCTCGCTGATTCATATCAGGGTGAGACCACGGATGCCCCGGTTGATAAATCCACTCCAGCACCCGAATCAGCGAGTTCCACGGAACCGCCATTCGATACACAGAAGGAAGATGATGCTGAAACTCTGAGTTACTTCGCCAAATTGGCACAGAGTTAATATCAGGAATACCACAAACCCTGTCCCAGAAATCGGGACAGGGTTTTTTTTAGTATCAGAAACTTTATATTGCACTCAGCTGTCTGTTCATTGATGGACTGAACGCCCTATCTAATGCTCTAAGTGAATCGTTATTACCTGCATTATTATTGACCACCGTGGTGTTGGATGTTGAACCTCCAGTCGACTGATTCACGACCGTTGAACCGCCGGTTATCACTGAAGATACATCAGTGGCGGTTTTTCTTTTGTCTGAGAGGGTTTTCAGTATTGCTTCGCAACATTCTCCACCCTTCTCAAGCTCTATAACCTTAGGGGTTTTTTCTCGCTCTATAGACTTAATAGCCTTTTCTCTCCAGTCGGATTCTTTTCCCACCCGGGAAACGATCTGATCTTCCTTCTGACCCAGACCCCTTCTTCGTGTGATCTCTGCGTTCCTCAATTTACGTTGTCGCGCCTGGATCTTTCCCTCTTCCATTTCGGATGACGATGTGGCGGCACCCGTATTTTTTTCTTCTTTATCTTCCCCCTTGTCTCCCTTCCACCACTTCACAATTTTGCCCACTACCGGGAATAAATTTATTAGATCATCCACTGATGGGAGATTATCCAAAATCCAATCTTTTGCCTTGGTGAAAAATTCGCCAATCTTTTCTGATACAAATGTGAATATATCTGCCACACCACCAAACATATCACTGATACTTGGCACAATGCCTTTACCATCTGCATCCGCATCCTTACCGCCACCGAAAAGTCCCACGACATAATCATAGGCACCTGTAAAGAAACCCTTGATCTTTTCAACAGGCAAAGCCATGATCTCAAGGATTTTATCAAACATGCCCTCTTTCTTCGGCACACCCTCTACTTCTTCACCGTCACCTCCAAACAATCCCACTACATAATCATAGGCACCTGTAAAGAAACCTGCAATCTTTTTATAGGGCCAAGCGATGATCGCCAGAACTTTATCAAACATGCCTTCTTTCTTCTCACCATCTTTCGGTGTACCATCCTCACCGAAAAGTCCCACTACATAATCATATGCACCCAGGAAGAAACCCGCAATCTTTCTATAGGGCCAAGTGACGATATCGACGACTTTACCAAGGAAAGCTCCGAATGGGCTTTTCGATGTCCATTCTTTCCACCAGGTTTTGATCGCATCAATCTTCTCGACGATCCAATTGGGTAGTGTGATGGTAAACCAATCAGTAATACCTTCTAACATTTCAGAGAAGCTAAAGTTACTGAATTTCGCTCCAAGTTCCTTGAAACCAAGTTTTTTGAGGACCCATCCGATTGCCCAAGCAGGCAATTCAATCAGCCAGCCAAATATATTGTCAATCACAGCAATCAATCCCTGTTTAAGCCCTTCGAGGAAACCACCTTCTTTAAATCCCTTGATGAACCCCCTCACCCCCGCGATTATTGAAGTGATCCATACAAGCGGTTTGAGGAGTAGTCCGAATACGGATTTGAATCCACTCAAGAAACTCTGGAGTGGACCCTTCTTCAGTAAGAATCCTTTGATACGCGCGATTGGGCCCTTGACCTTTTTAAGACTACCGAATGCTTTCTTTAGTGGGTCCAGGACCCATTTCTTCAAGAAACCAAACACTTTACCCACGGTACTGAACAATCCCTTCAGCATCTTGGAATTTTTGATTCTCTTAAAGAAGTTGATAATACGATCAAATGACTTGAAGATCTTGGGGAATTTCTTTTTCAGGCCTCCAACTATTTTGGAAAATGCCGTCCGCATTTTTACCACGAATTCGCTATTTACAATGTTCGTAAGACCTTTACTGAGAAGAGCCGGCAGTGCAACCAGACCTGCGACGATAAACGGGAGTAGTTTACCAAGCATTTCCTTCAGGAAACTCGAACCGCCTTTGGCGCCGCCGACCACTTTAAAACTGAGTCCTTCAATGGCCTTACGGATTCGCTCGAAGATACCTGCTTGTTCCTTTTTTTCCTCTTTCTTCTTAAGGTCATTTCCCGTTAACACGCCAATCAGATTACTAATCTGATCAGATTGTTTCTCTTGTATTTTTTCACTACGGCCACCCTGGGTGAAGATATTCCCCAGTGTTTGATTCTGTTCTCGTAGCGTATCTATTGTACCGTCTAAGGCCATATCATTGTTCCTGTTTTTTTCGGGTTTCTTCTTCTCGAAGGTGATTTTCCAACAGAGATAGATAAATTTCCCTTTCCCATGGTATCATACCATCAAGCTCTGTCAAACTATATTTATAATTCTGTAGTAGAAAGAACTGGGTATTATAGTAATTCTTCAACGTGTCATGGGAAAGGGAAATTAAAAAAAAGATTGAGCACCCTCGACGATCTTCTCGTTCTTAGTACTACATTCAGGGCATTCAAACTTAATCGTCTCTCGGACCTTTGGTGTTGATTCAAAGTATCCAGTAATCAATTCCAGTTGGTTGCGATTCAATGAATCAATGAATACATTTAGTTCTTTGGGTGTGATATCACTGTGATGGTGTGACTGATTTGAATCATATACTGAATCGATACTCATTGCAATCATGGCCATCATCTCGTCGATTGTACTATCAGTACCACTGAGTTTATCAAGATCATTCACGCATGGATGTTTCAGGATAATACCGACTGTATCAGTCAATTTGATATTGTTATCCTGCTTTTTCTTGGGATATTTAACCTTAAGGTTATCAATATTGATATCCACGGAATTTACATGCTCACATTTCTCACACTTAAGTGATAACGCGACATTTTCACCAACACTCTTTGCACGGAGTTTCAGGAAGATGAATTCCAGGTCATAGATCGCAAGATTGCCGCCATTCAATTCACCGAATGTACATGCTTCGATGATGTTTTTCATTGCTGAAAGCATCTCTTTCTGATCATCAGTCTCCTGGGCAATCATCAAGATCTTTTCTTCCTTGACCAAGAAAGGACGAAACTTGATTTTCTGTTTCGTAGATGGGACAGTCAATTCATATGTGGGGGTTTCTAATACGGGTAGTGGCATAATATTTTATTCTGATTATTCTATATGAGACGGGTTAAACCTTTAACTTGATTTCCGATACCATTTATCATGGTCTTAAGTGATCCTTGCTCTTCGAAATCTTCATACGCCCAGGTCACGGAGAGTTTCTGATACTGATCAGTGGCATTATTATCCAGGGGCACTGATTGAACTGTGACTGGAAATGCATTACGAAGTTTAACACCATATGTGGGAAGATTCTGTTCATCGAGTTGTTGAATAATCACATCCGAGTAATAATCTTTTTCGTAGTTAATCAGAAAACTTTTCTGGCTTACAATTGACGACTGCCACCGATCAAAGATCTTGCGCATGTAATAATCAGTCGTCAGGGTGAATATCATTGAGACCTCATCTGTCAGATATCCATAGGGAATCTTTGAGGTCCACCAATCCTGATTTGCTGCATAATCTGTCGTCGTGATTTGTCTTCCTGGCAAGGAGGTTGATTCACATAGAAGTGCCATATCACGCGGATCATTGATCAGAGAACCCAGGGAGAACGAACCCGTGAGGGCAGATCTCGCGATTTCTTGTATATCAAGATTCAGGAGTGTCTGTTGCGGGGGTGTGATGATTACGGCAAATCTATTCGTCTTCGCGAGACCGGCATGTTTCCCGATCGTCGCCTTGAAATCATCGATTGTATTCGGATTGACTATGTTTTTGAGTTGATTGAGAAGTCCCATTGTATTATCCTTTGATTATTTTCCGTGATTCTTTCCAGACGAACTCTCTCCCGGCACCGACGAAGGAGTCACTTGGCAAGAATAACACTGCTTCCCACTCACTGGCAGGAACAAAAATTGGCTGTGATCTCATATGAGATGTAAGATACCGCTTAAAGCATGGTTTGAACTGTCGATATTTTTTCACACCATTCAAGATATCATATGAAATTTTAAGTTTCGTGGTGGCATTGAACTTATCATTATTCTTGACTGCCATGAGTTTATCAAAGAATAGTGCCCGGAGTGTGGGTGGCAAATAGTGCAAATTGATCCCATGGAAACCTTTGGGCGCTGGTCCGACCATGAAGATCAAGGGGAAACGATCAAAATAGGGTAGTGTCTCTTTATGCTTGGCATCATATTTGAACATGAACATCTTACCCAGAATCACCTTGCTTCGTTTTTCCAGTAAATCATCACCAATCAACTCTTTTCGGTTAATACGTTTTAGATTCTGCAGTCTCTTGCGAAACCACAGGATAGATTTCTTACTCCGTGGAACAAGACCCGTCTGGGCTGCTTCTTGTTTTAGATTTTCCAGATAAGATGGCATTATTTCTTCTATTATTTATACGATCACTTCAGTATCTTGATCCCCAATTTCTTGAGTGTCTCCTCGGTCCAGATCTGGAATATCCATCCACGCTTCTCGCAGTAATCATTTGCTGCATCCCACTTAGACGTATTCTTTGCATATGCCATGACCTCAGTGATATATCTCTTGGACTGTCTCTTTGGTTGTTTGGGTGGTTCCGTCTGTTTCTTGGGCTTGATTTCAATGAGATACTGCTGGTCATCCTGGAATCGAATCCACAAGTCCGTGAAATATCGGTGCACCTTGCCATCTGTCTTACACCTATAGGGGACCACGATCTCTTCACTATTCCATTCAAGAATATCTGGGTTCCCATCCAGCCACCGGAATGCCTGTCGTTCCCAGAGAGAACGATACACGATCTTCATGGGATCACCACGATACTTCTTAGTATTCTTTGGGCGGTATTTTCCTTTGTACGTCTTCATTGCAGTTTCTTCTTATAGGGCCCGCGTTTCTTGCCCCGCCGGGATTCACTCATCTTTCTCTTGTATTCCTTGAGATTCTTACGAGATTCCACAATCTTGTGGTAGAGGGTGTTATAAATATTCATGCTGCATACTTTCTTTAAACTGTTAGTGTAGATCCCCTGGGTGTTCGACCACCGTGAAGGGAATATTCTTTTTTATTTATACTTTGGATCGCCGCGGTATTGCCGCCCATATAAATAATAACATATGCCAACGCCCGACAGACTAGTTGTTCAAGGATTTTTTCGACAGACGCCCAGAATACTCGTTTTTCCATCTAATCTGCGTAATCCAGAGTATAGTTTTCGTCCAACGATGCAGTTCTCTTGTAAAGATGCTGACGAGAAAATAGAAATTTTTCTTCCATGCCCGGGTGGTATCACATTTGCGGATAGTGGTTCATATGGTACAATCAATGCGGGTTCCATAGGAGCTATGGCGGGCGCTGCAGCGGCCAAAGCGGTTAATCGTCTAGGAGACGGTGCGTCTGTGGGTGAGGTCGCGAAAACGGGGATCAACGCGGCGATAGACGGGGCCGCCGATGCGGTTCTAGGTGCATCGGCGGAGGGTCTATCTAAGGATGCCGCGCTTGCTCTTGCCATGAAGACAGGGGGTGATTTTGGAGAAGGTGTTTCATTTGAATCAAAGGTTATCATGGACCCCAGAGTTAACACAACATTTACGGGGAATGGTATGCGTAGTTTTTCTTTTGAATTCAAGATGATCGCGACATCCCCTGAAGAATCCCAGACCGTCAAGAATATCTACAATGCATTTCGGCGAAACATATATGCCTCAAAAACGGCGGGCAGCTTGATCGCTTTGTCTTACCCGCCTCTATGGGAAGTAAAATTCCTAGATGGAGATAAACTGGAAATGGAATATATCCCAAAGATCGACCGGTGTTATCTCACGAGCGTCAATACCGTATTTAATGGCGAAAATAATTCATGGAGAGTAGATACAGCGCCTCTTTCTGTTAATATTTCAATATCCTTTCAGGAACACAAGGTCCTCGTGAAAGATGACATCGCAAGGCTAGAGAGGGAAACACCCGATCGTGTTGGTGCAGGCGATGTTGGGTCCCTGAATTCATTACAAAGCGGTTTCAAGAAATCAGTAAACAAAAAATTAGATTCCCTGAAAAACGAGATCACGGATATCTTTAAATTCTAATCATGTCATTCTTCGAACAATTCCCCAAACTAAAGTATGATACCAATCAAGATGGTATTCAGAACGATCTCACGGACATCTTTCGATACGTCGATGTCATTGAAGGTGCGGCAGATGATCTCTATGCATATTCATTCACTGAGGTAACGGATGGTGAGAGACCAGACCAATTGTCCCAAAGGTTATATGGATCACCTGATTACTACTGGACATTCTTTATCACGAATGATCGACTCAAGAATGGCCTCACAGATTGGCCCAAGAGTTCTAATGAACTGGACAATTATATCAATTACATCTATGGTTCTGAGTTTGGTGTCATTTCGACACCAGACTCTCGACTACAGGGGTCCGTGACGGATGATCTATCTCTCCTGGGGTCATACGAATTGTTGAATGATCCAAAATACAAAGATAAGCTATATGTCTTTGCAGGAAATGCAGCAGATACCCAGTCTACTGCGATCATGAAGCTAATTGAATTTGATGAAGAGAGATATCAAGTATGGGTCGACAATACAAAGCAGTATTATCCACCGACACTACCAACACATCCCTTTGATTTCGGTGCAGCATATACACCGGCCGATGATATTTCACCAGATAACCTTCGTGTTTGGTATAAGTTGGACAGTGATTATGATTGGGACCAGTCAGATGTAACAGCCAGTGTCGTGGATGGTGTTTATGTGGCTTCGGATTTTAGTAAAATAAAAGTACCAGATGCTGCCTTAAAGGCAGACCAGGGTGGTGCACAAGATGGCTGGGCAGGTGGGATCCCAGGAGTGGTAGGAGGTACTAATGCTAATCTACCCACATGGGATTCTGATGAACGTGCTTATTATTTTAGTCAACGGCCGTTGTTGAATTTCATCACACTGAATGCAGAATATTATCCCACAAATGAACATGGCAGAGAAGAGGTTTATAACTATGTGTATGATAATGGTGGCGAATTTAGAGTTTCATCCGGTGGTTTTGCTGAATACTCCTTGTATGATTATGAAGACTGGACAATATTCTTCTGTCTAAAGACAGATATGGGTTCTGGTAGTACCGATGATTCAGAGGCAGAAAATGGCTGTATCGTGGGTGCTAATTGGCCAGACCGAGGGTCTACATCAACACCTGATGCCAGAGGTTCTGGTATGGGTATTATCGATGGTAAATTGAGTGTCTGGATGGTACCAGATGACGATGATTCAACGATATTCACGCCAGATGAACTTGAAATAAGAGCGCAATCTAAAAATGTGATCAATGATAATGCCTGGCATGTCTGCATGTTGACGAATACGGGTTCTACAAAGATCATGCGATTGTATGTTGATGGTGTGCTTCAGGATAAATTTAACGGATCACAAGAATTTCTCAGGACGGTAACTGATCTGGGAGCATATACACAGACCTATGAGAAAAGATATTATTTCCCACTTGCAAATCTTATGATGGGTGCTGTTCCATATGACTCTGATTCAGATACATCAGATGATCCAGGTAATGATGCCGCCTGGGTGGGCACGGGGAATTTTAACTTTAATGGTGTTAGTGGATATCTAAAAGATTTTCGTGTTTTCAATTCCGTGCTTGCTGGTAATGTCGCGGGTAGAACATCTCCCTATACTGCACTGGTTATAGATGATTCTGACCTGAATACCGGGTATGAAGATGAATTCTTTGGGTGGGATAAACAAGCGAATCACTTCAAAGAGATCTCTATTGGATATGGCGGTGATTCTGACGCTGATCCAAACATCGCGGCATGGGATTCTGATGTCCGGTCATTCAATCTCGGGAGGACAGACCTAAGACAGGGTGGCGCGATCAATCGTCTGTATATCCGTGGATATGATTACTGGGGAGATGCTGCTCTGGCTCCAAATTATTATACAAATAGAAGCATCAGTGAAAATATTTACAATGAATCGGATGATTCTGATACGGGAACTGATCCTGCCTATTTTTTAAATTTCCCGACCTATACGACGACATCAAGAACACAGTCTGGCAGAGAAGATATTCTCCTGGATACTGGTTCCGGGAGTCCTACAAGTGGGTATATCTATTATCTACAGGGAAAGGTCCTGGATCAGGATGGTGCCACGGAGGTTGATTGGACTCCCCTGCAAAACAATCCATACCTGAAATCAGATTCCCCTTATTATGGTCCATTCGTGGGTGATGGTAATCCAAAACAAATCTCATATGCACCACAGGATTTCGAATTGTTGACGGGTCATACTCTACAGGTAGGTAATATCATTGCCAAACCAATTATCAGTACGGATTCCCCACTCCCAATCGTTGTAGATAGAATCACCTCGGACTCCAATTATTACTATATCCATGCAAAGAATCTCCTGGCGGGATATCATCATGTCTTGTACTATAATACATCGACATCAGCGGGTGATCTATCATCAGGAGATGGATGGAGAGAATTGAGTAATATTGCCCATATCATTGGGACAGGTGATCAGGATGAACCAACGAAATTTACTGTAGATAAAGATTGGTACTCAGTGCATCCCAGTGTATCAGCCACGGTGTACTGGAAGATATATGCATTCCAAGAAAATATTCGGGGGGAAGATGATCCTGATTATATTGAAATCGAGGCAGTGACGGCGTATGATGCGCTTGTCGCGAGTGGTGATAATCTAAAGATCACGGAGAAAGACGGTTGGTTGAAATATCGCAATCCAGACTATATCACGAATAAACAGCTGGAGGTGGATCGTAATACCGAGAATTCATCAATCAAGACAGTCAAGACGGGTTATATTAGTGATTTCGCTGATAACTTCCGGGCTCTGATCAACCGATGAGTGATCTCACACACAAGACTCGGGTAGATGCACATGGTAATACCCGTGCAGGATACTGTGAAATTATTTCAATCCAGATTGAAAATTTTCGGGGTGATGTTCGTGACCTTAAGGTCGTGGCACATAAGATTCGTATCACGGAATCCCTGATGGTCCCTGGTCTGACGCTAGAGATTGCAATTCAGGATGCCATTAACTTCTTTGAAGAATTTGAACTCAAAGGACAAGAAAAGATTCGCATTCACCTCCGACAACAATTCAATAAGAGAGAACCCAAACTGGCACGAAAGACGGATATTGAACTTGAATTCTTTGTGACTGATTTCAGTGAATTTGAAAGAGGCACTGATAACCAGAAACAAGCATACAAGATGGTTGGTGTGACGGAACAGATGTTTCTCTCATCCCTCAAGAAAATTTCCAGACCCCTACGTGCAAATACGGCCGACGAGATTCGAAATATTTTCGTGGATGATCTTCGACTGCCACCCGAGAAATTTGTGATTCATGGTGATACATCCACGAAATATAAGGGTGTCCTGAACTGGGATACCCCATTGAATCATGCCATGAATCTCCGGGACAAACTCTTGGATGGTAATAATACTCCATATTTTCTGTATCAGACAATCTCGGGTAATGTATACCTCTCACCACTCTCTTATCTTATAGACGGAGAGACAAATCCCACATACTCAAAATATGTTGATCGAACATTTAGTGAAGTGTCAGAGGGTCTACCAGAGAAGGAATATGAGACAATGATCAAGATGAAGAGTGTATCATCCCAGATGGGGCTGAGTCACCTTGAGAATGCAATGAGTGGTGCATATGCCGGACGATATAACTATATTGATATATTCAATAAGTCCCATGACATAGAAGATTTTAACTCACTCTCTACCCAGACAAAAGATAAATATCGAATCACACAGATGGGTAATATCAATAAAGATTTCAAGGTCAGTGTCGATAAGACATCCACCCAATTGTCTTTGAATGAGATTCCCCTGGCAAGCCTGAATTATTCTTACCGCAATGCCCATGTATTTGAAGATGATATCGCGCGTCTGGGTCTAAATTCTGGTGACATCAATGAAAAGACACGGAAACTCCATCGGTCATACATCAAATCATATGATTCCGTCGTCCAGAGTGTTCATTTGGCAGGTGACTTTCTACTCAGTCCTGGTTCAAAGATCGAACTTGATTTTAGTAAGGCGATAGCAATGGACCAATATAAGAGAGTCACGGGTAAATCAGAAACCCAAGAAAAAGATTTGGCACTTAGTGGTCAGTACCTGGTGTTTGGGTGCGTACATGAGATCACGGGTGGAGAATATTCTATATCAGTTCGGGCCAAGAAAGATAACATATGAGTGAATATTTCATAGGAATTGTAGAAGATGTAACTGATCCGATTCAGGCGAATCGAATCAAGGTTCGTGCCTTTGGGTATCACAATGAGAACAAAGATATCTTGCCCACAAAGGATCTGCCCTGGGCAATGGTCGTGATACCCGGGACGCAATCTGGTATACCACAGTCTTATGTCGATAATGAGGGGAACGAAAAAGTCGATGGTATCACGACATCCTTGGGATTCATGGTTGGAAATTATGTGTGTGGTTTCTTTCAGGATCCCGATAATCAGATTCCAATTATCCTGGGATCGATCCCTGGTTACAGTACTGTAAAGGATGTAAAGGTAAATGATATTCCACTGGCGGCACGAGATGACTTAGATGCTGGTGAGATACCATCATACCAAAAATCTTCTTCATACAACGACCGTGTTAATACAAGAGAGACGGGCATCAAGACGGCACAAGATCTAACAGGTACCGGTCCTGTCACACCCGGGGAGAGTGGAGCATGGGATCACCCAGACCCAGTGGATACGAATAAACCGGAATATCCACTGAATCATGTACAAAGAACCCAGGCTGGTCATGTCATGGAACTTGATGATACACCTGGTGCAGAGAGAGTCGCTCATACTCATAAATCTGGCACATACAATGAAATTCAGGCGAATGGTGATGCTGCAACCGTCATTGTTGGTGACAATTATACCGTGGTCCTGAAGAATGATAACATCTATGTGAAGGGAGACCTGAACCTCACGGTAGAGAAGAATATGAAAGTTCATGTGAAGGGAGACTATCACCTAGAAGTCACGGGAGACTATCACGAAAATATTAAGGGGAAAAATCTAAAACTCGTGGAGGGTCAATCCGTGGAAACAGTAAAGGGTGATGTGACGGAGAATTATCAGGCCACAAAGAAAGAAACCGTAGATGCAAGTGTCACTGAGGTATACAATGCCACAAAGAATGAAACCGTCGCCGCGAAGGTCACGGAAACCTACTCGGCAGGACAATCAACTCATGGTGGACCAGAGGTCCGGGTTACGGCAGGGAGAATCGACTTGAACTAATGCATAACTTCGAGATATTACTGGATGGTGTATTGAAGACATACAGGGAGTATGATGAAATTCCAAAATCTTTTGATAACGTGATTTGTTTTCGGCCCGATTTACCCCCACCACCTCATACCGAGGAGCAACACACAGAGATACATGGATGGGAAGAAAAATTTAAACTACTTCTACAGAGAGAAATGAGATAATATGGCACTCTTAATCGCACATCCCTGGACTGCATCTGTTCCGATAATTTTGCCTGCCATCACGCGGCCTAATTACGATTTCACGGATACAATTTCTATCACGGCAGATCCAGCAGGTTCGTATCCCCAGGATCTTATCTCGGGTGTTACCGTCACCAGAACAATTGCAGGTGAGAGTGTAGATGGCAGCAGTGAAACACGAAATATCCCTTTGCCAGTGATCACGATTACCAATGGAACATCACACACATCTGGGTCAGATATTGGGTATGAAACTGCAAGTATTGGGATCTCGGGAAAATATGGTGATCCATTCCTCGACACATTCAAGCTCGTGGATGCCGATAAGGGTTTCCATGAACGAAGAGGCGGGGCAAGTGATCTTAGTGCAAGACAGGTATATAGCAATCAAATCTATGAGAAAATAAAAGGTCAGAAAACATTTCAGAGTGAGGCACATATTGTTCGTGGGTTCACGCAGTTGCCACCCGCGGACCAGGAAAATTTATTCTCACTTGAACAGGATATGACAAGTAAGGTCGTCATAACATATACCGTCACGATATCGTATGATAAATGGACGGCAACAAATGCGATTTCTACCACACCGGCAGATATAAACGAAACCGCCGTGGTTATAATTACTCATGATATCAATAATAATTTTGGTGCCATCAGTACTATGCTCCGGGAAAGAAATGCACTGACCTAATGCCAGCGGTAACCAGAATAGGAGATGCAGATACAGTTCATTGTTCGCAACCCGTACGAGCAC
>Ga0209384_1001179_pt1 | contig 14273 bp, 12 predicted proteins | sample CoawatmetaG05DNA_FD_187511 | JGI IMG/M metagenome (GOLD analysis project Ga0209384, IMG submission 187511) | Marine microbial communities from the West Antarctic Peninsula - Coastal water metaG058-DNA (SPAdes) (version 2) | ecosystem: Environmental > Aquatic > Marine > Coastal ... | reverse complement strand
CCTGAGCGCTAAGATTTCAGCGGTATGCCTTGGTGCCTTTGGCATTATCTACCATGGTATTTTTATGGCATTGTTGCTTGGAAATATAGATCCCGAAGATATTGAATATAGCTTTAGCGCCCCGGCTGTGTTGGTAATAATTGTTATCGTTGCGATGTTATTTAATTTCAAAAGCGCCATGGAATCACGAGCCTAAGCCAACGATATAGGCTGTGTATTGGTGCGGAACTGCAGACGCACACAGCTTAAGCTCACAAAAAGTTTATATTTTATCGATACCAAGTTCGTTCCAAAGATCATCCACACGTTGCTTGACCTTATCATCCATCGCGATAGGTTCACCCCACTCGCGGTCGGTTTCTCCGGGCATTTTGCTGATGTATTAAAAAGGCAATATGCTCTTCCTCTTGGTCAGTATTTAAACCTAGATTCACATAGCGAATTGTCTGCAAGGCTGGGATATGAGTTTGATAATGGTGTGAATATTGCTCTTTGGGGTAAAAACTTGACGGATGAGGAGTATTGGGCGCGTGGCATACAAGTTGTTGCTGCAAATACACCTGCACAGCGTGGCGCACCAAGAACTTACGGTATAGCTGTTGGGTATGACTTCTAATGGTTAGATAATTGCCTTAATCTGTGTTTTAGACACAGGTTAAGGTTTTTTTGATAGTCATAAACTAATTTCCCCGTCAACTTTGTTCAATATAAGTATGGTTCAACACTCAATTATAGCTTGCTGAAAAATTATGGTGAATAGTCTCGTGGTCCGCTCCGTCACTATTTCCTTATGTCGCAGGACAACAGACACACCAAAATTAGACATTGAGTTTAGTTTTGGTTTGCGATAAAGTAGACTATCTATCTAGTTTATCGCATGACGCTAAATGAATTTCCAATAACCTAAATTAGGAATTAAACATGTCTAGAATCGCTTTCGGCTCCAAGATGAACGTTATTTTAATGACCATATACCCACTTTTTTCTTGCCTAGCTATAGCGCAGAACGGTGCGCTCGAAGAAATAATTGTCACCGCTCAACAACGCGCGCAGAATTTGCAAGACGTATCAACCTCCGTGACGGCCTTCAGTGGTGATGCGATTGACAAATTCGGTTTTGAGGATACACGAGATCTTTTTTATCAGACACCCAACGTAGATATAAGCCAGTTTTCTTTTTATGGGGGTATCACTATCAGGGGCAACCCCACCTTGAACAACTCCTTGGCAGGAGAAGGTAATGTCTCGCTATATTTCGATTCAGTCTATCGCCCTACCGCTTTCTACGGAGGCAACGAAATGCTGGATGTGGAACGTGTGGAAGTGCTGCGCGGGCCCCAGGGTACTTTGTTTGGGCGCAACTCTACGTCGGGACTGGTGCATTTCATCTCCCGCAAGCCGACCGAGGAGCGGGAGGGTTATGCGAACCTGGAGCTTGGCTCATATGGCACACGCATTCTTGAAGGTGCGATCAGTGGCCCGCTAAGTGATAGGGTTCGTGGGCGTCTGGCTCTAAAGTATCATGAGAATGACGGTTTTCAGACCAATCAGGGGCCGAGCGGAGGAAAGTTTGCGGTGAAGGATAGGTTCGTGGGTCGCGGTCATCTGGAAATCGATATTAGCGATGATGTGAATCTGTTGCTATCGGTAGAGGCAAGCGATCAAGATGATATTGGAAAGGCATTTAATTATTGGGGTTTACTCGACCCGACAACCTTCGAACAGTGTGATCCGAAGCGGGTACGGGTTGGACAATGCGTCGGGGCCGGCGCTCTGTTTGGTCTCACCACCTTCGGCGATCCAAACCCGGATGTTAAGAGACCCTATACCGAGTTCGATCCAGACAACGGTGACGGTCGTTCTACTCTGGAGACATTGTCAGCGACGGCCACATTGAGCTGGCAACTTGGGGACGCGATGGAACTTATTTCCATCACCGCTTTTGATAGCCACGATCGATTTTTTAATCCCGATGAGGATGCTAGCGTAGACGGGGTTTATGGCGGTTATTGGTCCTACAACGATCACTATACGAGTGAATCGAATCAGGTCACTCAGGAATTCCGCCTAACGGGTAGCAATGGCGAGATAGACTGGCTAGCAGGATTTTTCTACTTTGATGAAGCGCGTGATTCGTCCAGTACCATTCGGGATTTCGAGACAGTGCAGGTGCCGGGAACGATTGTCCAACTGGATACAGACTCATGGGCAGTGTTCGGTGAGCTTAGTAAATCACTGAGCGACAACCTGAGAATTATTGCAGGCATGCGCTATACCGACGAGTCAAAACAGACCGACGTGCTAACCGAAACTATTCCGGGCTCACAACAGCTAAGCGAGACGGATGTCTCTGGTAAGCTCGGACTGGAATGGCGACCACGGGATGAGTGGTTGGTCTACGCCACCTTGTCCACTGGTTTTCGTTCCGGCAACTTCAATACAGATTTATTATTCGGGGATCTTAGCGCGTTGACAGCGGTGGACTCTGAAAAGGTAAAATCTTTTGAGGTGGGCAGCAAGTCAACTCTGCTGGACGGACGCATGCGTTTGAATACAGCGTTCTTTTACCAGGATGTTACTGACAAGCAGGGCACAGTCTATGATTCAAGTTCGGCTGCGCCAGTGAGCAGGCTCATCAGTCTGGGCGACGCGGATATCTTCGGGGCGGAGCTCGAGATATTTATGGTACCAACGGAGAACCTGGAGTTAATCCTCGGGGTTGGTTGGGTAGATGCGGAAATTTCGGCCGAAGCCGGTTTTGGCTATAGCGCTAACTGGGGCACCGGCGTCAATGCTGGCGCCGGCGATTTTTTCTTAATGGATGGTAGCGACCTGGGGGGAGGCTTGGCCATCAATGGGGTGGGGCGCTATCACATACCCATGGTTGCCGGCGGTAACTTAACGTTGCAGCTGGATGCTGACTGGCGCGAGGATAGCATTGGCGTGGGTGGCAATCATCTTTCTTATTCTGAGGATCGTATTTTGGTTAACCTAAGAGCCTTCTGGACTTCACCCTCTGAGCGCTGGGAGCTTGAGGCCTATGTCGAAAATGTCTTCAATAAGAAATATATCGACAACATGGGCGCGTTGGCAGGTTCTGATTCTGCGTATGGCAATATGGGGATGCCGCAGTGGTATGGCGTCAAGTTTGGCATGCATTTCTAATTTGAGAGTGAAAAATACTAGAAATCAGGAGAAACAGAACTATGGCTAAGTATGGGTTACTGAGATGGTTACTCGGTGGTTTACTTTTTACCCCATTAATGTCTGCGTCCGGTGGCGATGGTGCCGGACCAAATGCTTCTCCAGTGAGACTTGAGCCGACGCAAATCGCCTATTTAGATATGAATTCGAATTTACCCCCATGGCCGGAGGAAGACATTCTTTCGGGTGTATCAGAACATCGTTATAAGACATTATATTCGGGCGATATTAACGTCAGTATCTATGAAGCGAAACCCTTGAAATTAAGACTTCGCGATTATCCCATTGACGAATTTGTGACAGTCGTTAGCGGAAAACTCATTCTCACAGCTGAGGGGGGCTCTCCACAGCATTTTGCTGCAGGACAGAGCGTGATGGTACCAAAAGGCTTCAGTGGGACGTGGGAGATGCAGGGAAATTTTCGAGAACTGGTGGTAATTATGAATGACACTGGAGATAATCAACAATAATAAATTTTAACGATGAGCACTTGAAGGTAACCTAGTGAGCAGGACGAAAATGTTCGTGCAGCGCAACTCTGCCAAATAAAGAGGGCGGGCCAAAGTGAAATAACAATAATTTTATCAATGGGCATAATCATGAGAAATATTTTGAGTTTACTTGTGGTCGCGGCTGTTTTCTTTTGCAGTACCGCTTTAGCTGAGGGTGCGATGAAAAATAAGAAAATTATCCAACTGGATCCGTCCGATTTGGAGGCTGTCGAGTTATATGCCGTGGAAGATCATTCTTTTATGAAGGTCATTGGTGGAGAGAATCCGGTTGCAGGTGGTTTGACCAGCTTTCAATCAAACGATGGTAAACTCGATGTCGGTTTTTACCATGGCTCAAAGGTTACCTTGCGGATTAATGGCTGGCCTGTAGATGAGGTTATGGTTTTTCTTGAGGGTCAGGTTGAAATTATCAATGAAGACGGTTCATCTAAAATCTATGGCCGAGGAGATGCGCTTGTGATGCCAAAGGGATTTGTTGGTATTTGGAGGCAGCTCGGCCCGATTAAGAAGATCAATGTTTCATATCCAGGGCAATGAAGACAAATAACTGATGACTGACGCATACGCACGAGATCACACCATAAACAGAGCATCTTTCTGGTCGGGCATCGTCTTGATTCTGGCTTAGCTGTCATATGAGCACGAAAGAAGATAATACGCGGTTTCTGCGTGTACTGGGGCGCCGAGACGTACTTGCCCTAGCTTTCGGAGCCATGATCGGATGGAGCTGGGTAGTGCTCTCGGGAGCCTGGATAAGTTCGGCGGGCACAATAGGTGCAATTATGGCCTTTCTCTTCGGCGGGGCGGCGATCTTACTCATTAGTCTTACCTATGCCGAACTAGCTTCGGCACTACCCTTTGCAGGCGGCGAGCACGTCTATACTGAACGAGCATTAGGTTCTGGCGCTTCCTTTGTTTGCACCTGGGGCATCATTCTTGGTTACGTATCCGTAGTCACTTTTGAGGCTGTGGCTCTGCCAACAGTACTCGATTCACTTATGCCAGGCTTGGATACAGTTCATCTTTGGCAAATAGCGGGCTGGGATGTTTATCTATCCTGGGTACTGGTGGGTGTAGTTGGCGCCGCGACTATGACTACTCTTAATGTGCTGGGCGTGCGCATGGTAACGCTAGTTCAGAGCGTGGTTGTGCTCGCTATTTTGCTGGTAGGAGTGCTGTTTGTCAGCGGAGCGCTGGTTGCCGGCGACATTAGCAATATGGATCCGTTGTTTAAGGATGGGGTCGCGGGAATTACTCTGGTGTTAGTAATGGTACCGTTTATGTTCGTAGGCTTCGATACGATTCCTCAGGTTGCCGAAGAAATCGATCTGCCTTTTAGAGATATTGGCGTCGTATTAGTAGTTTCAGTGGCTATGGCCATCGTCTGGTATGGGCTCATCATTCTGGGTGTTGGCCTGGTTTTAGACCAGGCGGCTATCAGCTCCTCTGTAGCAGTGACCGCGGAGGCCAACTCCCGCATCTACGGCGAAGCCGGTGGCACGCTGTTATTGGTTGCCGGTCTCGCTGGCATTATTACTAGCTGGAACGCCTTTATCCTCGGTGGAAGCCGGGCAATTTATGCACTGGCACAAGGGGGGTTATTGCCAAAATTCCTTGGTGAACTCGACCCAAGATATCACACGCCGAAAAACGCGATTCTGCTAATAGGCGTACTATCCGCAATTGGCCCATTTTTTGGTCGGCCAGCTTTGCTTTGGGTTGTCAACGCGGGCAGTCTCGGAATCGTAATTGCCTTTATTATGGTAACGTGGTCGTTCCTGATATTGCGCAAGAAGGAGCCGGATCTGGAGAGACCCTATAAAGTACCTTATGGGGCGTTTGTAGGTATCTCGGCACTGGTGTTGTCTATAGGTATGGGCTTGCTCTATCTGCCTGGTAGCCCTGCTGCCTTGATCTGGCCCCAGGAATGGGGAATCATTATCGCATGGATTATTCTCGGCGGATTTCTGTATGGAATTGCCCAGAGGAGCGGTGCGGGTAGTGGTTAAATCGATAGGATTTTTGCTTCAATAATGACTATTGCACCACCACAATCATTCGCCACAAATTCCACTTCAGTCGGAGTAAGCATTACATTAATCGGATTGATCACAGCCCGTATTTTGCCTCGATAAATCCATACAATACTGCTTTGACTGCGCCTGCATCACTTTCCCAGCGTTTGCCTTCACCCAGGAAGATTCCTGATCCTTCTGTAAAAGACAAAAGACACAGTGCCTCTGCACGAGGCGCCTCGCTCCCAGCCTCTTTAAGACGCGCTTCAAGTATCTCTATATATACTGCATAAACATCATCTACTAAATCCGCCACTAGAGGCTCTACCTTCCCCATCGCCCAGAGTTGCGGCCAAAGCCTATCTACTTGCAGCGTTCCCCCTGCAGGCTCCGCAAGCGCAACATCTATAATCTGTTTAATACCAAAGGAATTATCATAACTTTGCATTGATTCGAAGATTTTCTGATACTCCGCAGATATGTAGGCTACCACTGCCCGCAACATAGCTTCTCTGGTTGGAAAGTGGTATTGCAGAGCGCCTAACTTAATACCACTGGCGCGAGCTAGACCTCTCATGCTCAAACTGCCATAACCCTCATCAATAATAATGTCGATTGCTGCCTGTAATATCTGTTGTTTACGTTCACTCATCGCTGTTCGCATCCAGTAGATTACGCTATCAGTTTTCCCGGCATCAAGAGGCTCGCACTGGCGCTAATAGCGACACCATTAAGAAAATCTCTGGGCGTTATTTTAGAAGTCATCTTTTGCTAGCCCTTATCATTCGTCTATTTTTGATCTGCATTGCTCTTGCCTTTCCGAGTTACATGTCGCCCGACATGTGTTACGTTAGCATAGTCCAGAACCACAAGTCGAGAATTGTTAAATATAGTACCAAGGGATCCATATGATTAGCTTTGAATTAAACGGTAAAACAACAGAAGTGACTGTCGCACCCGATACTGCGCTATTGTGGGTGGTTAGAGACCACCTCAAACTTAAGGGTTCTAAGTTTGGCTGCGGTATGGGCCTATGCGGTGCCTGTAGTATGTTGATTGATGGCGAATCGACCCGCACATGTGTGTTACCAATGGCCGCCATCCAAGGACGAAAAGTTACCACCATTGAAGGCATTGGTACTCCTGATATGTTATCTACACTTCAATCGGCATGGGTTGAAGCCAGCGTAGCCCAATGTGGCTATTGCCAAAGCGGCCAGTTAGTAAGTGCCACCGCTTTATTGAGAAAAAATAGCAATCCTAGCGACAATGAGATTGACGAGGCCATGAGTGGAAATATTTGCCGCTGTGGTACTTACCCCAACATCAAGAAAGCCATTAAACAGGCTGCAAAAGACTTAGGGGAGGACAGCGGCCAGTTACAAATGGTCGCTTATTTTGACCCTAATTCGATACAGCAAGAGGCTTAATAATGACCACTTCCCGATCGTCAGATATCGCTTTAGAAAGAAAAGGTGTCAATACCACACGCCGTAACTTTCTTAAGAACATGTCCTTGGTCGGGGGCGGCTTGGTAGTTGGACTGCCAGTAACTGGCTGTGCCAACGTTTTATTACCCAATGCACATGAATCGGTGTTACAGCCTAATGCACTACTACAGATTACCAGCGACAATGTAGTTAACTTTTATCTCCCTCGATCTGAAATGGGGCAGGGTATCTATACGGGTCTGACCACTATTGTAGGCGAGGAATTAGACCTTGATCCCCAGCAGATTAACGTCATTAATGCAGGCCTACACGAGGACTATAAAAACACTGAATTCAAACTTCAGGTCACGGGTGGTAGCAATAGCATACGCACGCATTTTTTACCTTTACGTCATCTTGCTGCCAATGCTCGATTAGTTATTCGACAAGCAGCTGCACAACAGCTGAACCTTAATCTAGCTGACATACAAACCGACAACGGCAAAATTATGATTAAGGGCAAAGCGCTTGATTATGGCGAATTCGCCGATTATGCCAATACACTACCTTTTCCTGAAGACGCACCACTTAAAGATAAACACGAATTTAAATATATCGGCAAAGATAATCGAAGGCTCGATGGAGTAGCCAAGGCTACAGGCACAGCGCAGTTTGGTATCGATGTAGACTTTGAAGGCTTGTGCGGAGCGGCATTAAAACGATGCCCTATCATGGGTGGCACGGTAAAGTCATTTAATGATAGTGACGCTAAAGGAATGCCCGGAGTGAAGTCTATTGTTAAAATCCATAATGGCGTGGCAGTGGTCGCAGATCATTATTACCAGGCAAAAAATGCTCTCCCTAAACTCAAAATACAATGGAACCTGCCAAAGACTCTTTCAAAATTCAGCTCTGATTCAACAGCAGCTGATAACGGCAAAGGCTTATTTAAAACGGCCTTAGATAGCGATAACGCAACTAATGTATTTGAAAAAGGCGACGGGTTAACTGCACTAAAACATGCCCATACAGTCATTTCAGCTGAATACTGGGCACCCTACTTGGCGCACGCCACCATGGAACCCATGAACTGTACTGCTAAATTAGCCGATAACAGATTAGAATTGTGGGTCGGCTGCCAATCACCCGAGCTTGCCAAAAACTTAGCAGCCTACTATGCCCATGTACCAGCAGAAAATATCATTATCCACAGTACCTTTTTAGGCGGCGGTTTCGGCCGGCGTAGCGAATCCGATTTTGTGGCGGAAGCCGCAGCTATTGCCAGAGCATCAAACCTGCCGATTAAACTATGCTGGAGCCGAGAAGATGATCTTCAAAACGATAGTTATCGCCCAGCGTCGATGGCAAGGTTTACGGTAAGCCTAAATAAAGCAGGCCTGATTGACAGCTGGACAGTGAAGCGTGCTGGGCCCCAACTGATGCCCTATGCTATAGATAATGTGGTAGACGGTATCATGCCCAGCATACTACCCAACTCTTTGGTGGATTGGATGAGTAAGGCGGGCTACAGACTTTATAACAGCCTGCTAGTTGATCACACAAGCGTCGAAGGCTTGTATGAAGACTATGACGCGCCCCACAAATCCTCTGATCATGTCACCGCAGATCCTGGACTGCCTGTGGGTGCCTGGCGCAGTGTTGGCCATTCTTACAGTGGGTTCTTTAAAGAAAGTATGATGGATGAAATCGCGGCCCTTCAAAATCAAGATAGCGTTGATTTTCGCCTCAAGCATTTAAAAAACAACCCTAAATTGGCTAACGTACTAAAAGTCGCTGCTGAGAAGGCAGCCTGGAACAAAGGCTTACCCAAGGGCCATTATCAGGGCGTAGCAGTCCACGCATCCTTCAGCTCATTTGTCGCACAAATTGCACAGGTGTCAGTGGTCAACAATCAGCTTTTTGTCCATAGAGTTGTATGTGCAATCGACTGTGGTTTGGCTATTAATCCAGGGATTGTAAAAGCACAAATGGAGAGTGGTATTATTGATGGGTTAAGTGCCGCACTGTATGGCGAAATTACCTTGCAAGATGGCGTGGTTCAGCAAAGCAACTACCATGACTATCCAGCCCTGCGCATCCATGAATCCCCTGAGATAGACGTAGTTATCATCGACAGCGATGAGGCACCTACAGGAGTTGGCGAGCCGGGTTTACCCCCTATTGCGGCGGCCGTTGCCAATGCAATATTCGCGGCAACCGGAACGCGATTGAGAAGTTTACCCCTAAAACTGGAGGGTTAGATGCTAATAAATCCAGGCAGAGGCCAAACAACTCAAAGACTACTCATGATTTACAGTGATCGCAACCGTTTATCAGTTTCTTTGTAAAACTCCCCGTTTAGGGGTCATTTGTAGCTAACCTGTATCTCGCAACTCGATATAAACTAATTAGTTATACATCCGCGTCTACTTACGCGCAACAATCCAAAATGGCCTACCAATTGGGGCTAGTGCGACGGCTCTGTACCTTCTGCTAGAGTCCGCCTAACATGAGCTTTGAGCCTAATAGAGAGGGACATCAGGAGCGGCGCCGCCGATCACGACTGGGTGAACTCGTACAAATTGATGGTTCACCACACGACTGGTTCGAAGGGCGATCCCATATTAACTCCCTCTGCTCGGTAGTATAATATATTCGTTTTCTCTGTTTCATGGCGCTGTTAGCGCCAAAGGCGACCTGATACACTGCAATTAGGCGGTTTAGGCCGTTAAGAAAAGAAGAGATAAATACGTTCACAATCATTCATTCAAATATGGAACTTTATAGGTCAACAGCACATCAAAACACTAAATTTAAGGGATCTGAAAAGGCAACCGTCACAGGCCCGTGGCATCAAACGGGTTAATGATATTCTAGATGCCTGCGAGACTCTGCTGGGTAAAAAGCGTTATGAAGAGATCAGTATCGACGATATTATTTTCGTAGCTAATGTGGCACGGGGGACGCTGTACCACTTCTTCGATAACAGACGATCTGTATTTCTGGCGGTAATGGATCGAGCGCTGCTGGAAATTGATGAACAGGCTGACCCAAGGCCCGGCGAAAATAAGCTTGAGTTTGTTGATTACGTATTCAAAATCGAAGGTCGACTTGCAAAGGTTTGGCGAAAGCACAATCATATTGTCGAGTTTTATGAGAGTCACAAATTTGATCCAGACTTTGATGATCGAAGGCGCACAGAGGGCAGTCGTTCAATTGAGATGATGAGTCAACAGCTGCTATCCCATTACCCAGACATCGGCCCATCCAAGGCGCGGAGTATTAGTTCCACTTTGCTACGAGCCATTTACACCGGTCTCGATACGATAGCCTTATACAACCATGCGGGAGCAGCCGGTTTCAAGCGTGAATGGCGACAAATGATAATCGCCTACATTAATAGTCTGAAACTGCCGTAGGGGAAGTGAGTCAGGATAGTTATTGATTCGCCCGCTGGGCAATTCGCTGTGATAGATAGGCACTCAGCCGCACTATGTACACCGTCACGCCAGCGATAAAATAAACATAGTCAATAATTTGAACGTCGCGGCCGTCGGCTAGCTCATAGTAGTACGTAAGTGTGATCGCAAACCAAAGGAAATAGATGCACACCCAGTGCAATGCGCGCCATACCTTCTTGCTCATCTTCTTGCGCACCTGTATGAAAGAGGTAATGCTCATGGCAAAAATTAACAGATAGCCTGGAGCCTCGAACGCGATGGAGCTAAAGTTATAGACCTCTTGCATATAATAGTCCCAGTATCCAACCCATAGCATGAGTATGAATAGCAGCTGCCATGCCATGCTCGCGGCGAACCCTAATCCAACGTAGCGACGGTTCTTGAGTAACCATCGACTGAAAAAATTTGGCCATAATTGATATAAGGCACTTGCGACAAAGGCCATATATAAAAACGGCACAGTGATCCGGACCGTCATCTGGATCATCTCCAAAATTCCTGTTGGTTTTGATAGATCCTGCGTCGGGATGTAAGCCAGCACGGCTATGGCATTGATACCAATCGTCCAATATAGAAACGGCCAACCATTGAGATGCCTAGAATTGAGGATGCTCATGATATAGCTATCGCTATCTTTCATTTGGACTCTACGTCGAATGCAAGTAAAACATTACCGGGAGTGGTCCCAAGAATCGCATAGCCGGAACCCCAATAAACCATTCCATCGACAACTGTTGGCCCTGGACCGCCGAGTGAGCCCCCATGAGCTTCAAGGCCATTGATGGTTTTGAAAGCTCGATTGCTCGAGTAGGCCCACAGCAACGAACCATCGCCACTAGAATAGGCACGCATTGTCCCGTCCACAGAGCCAGTGAATACCACACCGGGAATCGCTGTTACAGCAGCCTGGTTTGCAGAGCTACAATAGCGCGACGCAGGCTCCTCGCAGTCGGTTGGCTTTGCAATGATAGTCGTCCACACCCTGCGCCCGGTTTCAGGCTCCAGTGCAACCAATCCGCCCTCAGCTTCTAGGGCCTCAGAACTTTCGAATCCGTGGTCGTCCGTAAAACCGAGCGGCACAAAGAGAAGCTCACCGTCGTCCGCTGGGCCGAGATTGCCTCCCGTCGCTGTCCCCCTATCTGAGGGAAGACTTTGCCAAATGATTGCGCCGTTGCGATCCGGATCAAGCACTGTAATGGTGCGGCTTTCTTGCGATGCAATCAGGATCTGCTCGCCACTTTTCAGTGTATGAAGGATCGGGGGCGCCCCGACGTCGTCGTTAGGACCCAGTTTCTTGTCTGGACAATTCGTCTGGTAATCCTCAGGCTTTGGACCACAACCGAAGTCATTCGCATCGTTTGCAAGAAGTTGTTGCGACCAGAGCAATTTCCCTGTGCCAAGATCAAACGCAAATATGGCGTCACTGGCACCTCCGTCCGACACGGGAATATAGGAATTCGATGTCCCAACATATACCGCGTTGCGTCGAGGGTCGATCGTCGGAGCACTCCAGATCGCCGCACCTGACGGACCATGCTGCTGGACGCCACTGCTATTTTTCCACAACGGCTTGGCCTCTTCTGCCAGCGTATGCGTTTTCCAAATCTGCTTGCCCGTATTTACATCGAGAACAACTACCGCCCCTCGGGACGTGCAGCACTCGTAGTTTTGCGACAGAGCCATAGGCTCTTCCCAAGAGCCAACGGGGACGACCAAACGATTCCCTGAGACGTCTAGAACAACGGAGCCACTCACTGCCGCCGCATGATGTTCCTCAACTTTCACCGACCATAACTGCTCTCCAGTCTCTGCATCTAAGGCATAAACGTTTGCGCCAAAATCGCCGAAGTAGGCTACAAATCGTCCAGGTGAACCCACCATAGGACCGATACTAATTGAGCTAACGACAGGCCTTTTCGCCTCAAAAGACCAATGTACACAACCGTCATCAGCATCCAGCGCATAGACCATGCCGTTGTCGCTGCCCACCCACAACCATCCGCCCCCCACGATAGGCTGACTTCGCAGTGAAGCTGCGCCGGGAAGACCGAAGGCCCACTTGAGTTTCAGGTTAGGCACATCTGCTGCATCGAGACCCGCCGCATCAGCGGACTGAAATCGGGCATTCGTAGTCTGGTCAGGGCTCCATCCGAGCCAGCGTGCCCCGGTGAGGGGGTCGCCAAGCTTACCTTTGTCGAGGCACGCATTGGTCATGGCGGCTTTGGAGCGGCCAAATTCTATCAGAGATCGTCCGCTTAACCATTCAGCGATTCTGCGCATCTGTTTTTCACTAAGCCCTTGCGCATTGGCCTTCATCTTGCCAACAGTCATAGACTCAAAAATCTTCGTTGGAGGCATAGCCTTTAGCTCGGCGCGACTGGGGATTCTGACACCTGGAATACTTGCCTCATGACACGACGCACAGTGTTCCTGAAATTCCATCGTCCCTCGATAATCCGTCGTCTGCGCTGAAGCGCCGCTTGCTACTAAAAGTAAGGCGAATGTAGTTATCCACCGAAAGAATGTCGTGCTTTCTTGGGTAATGAGATGCATAAACGTCGGCCTTATTAATTTGGTTAGCTGAAAACTAGACTAATAGTTTACTATTGACATATCAGTCTGGCAAGCGCTAGTTTTGAGGAATACGCTGTGACATCTTTGTCGGTGATCAATAGCCGAGTGCCTCTGGCGTTCAGCCTGTGGATCTGCCATACCGTGCTTAACGGGCAGCTACGCAAAGCCCATAGTGCTGGTAGTTAAAAGATTTCCTCGTATTTAGCCTCAATATCATTCGATATATTGTTGGATTACGCAAAGTCATTCCTTATAAATCTAGCAATCCATTAAAATCAGGCAAATAATTTTATGAGTCCGACTAGCTACAATCTCTATGCTCACTTTTAGCAACAAATAGATCTACTATATTTTATTGATCGCATATATTTTCCCTGATTTTTTTATAGAGTGGCGGTTGCTAGAATAAAAGGTCCGACAGAGTATTTCTCAAAACTAGCGCTTGCCAGACTGATATGCCAATAGTAGACTAATGGTTTACTTTAGTGCTATCCATAGCGTCAAAGGAGTCTTTAACTATCGGTCCTATCGAAGCAAAGGGACTATTTGCATACACTTTACATGTCAATCGACATGCAATAGTGTATGATCTGTCCTTTTTACTACAGGACACATTTCGGAGGTGGCGCTATAGCATTAATGATGCTTTGGCCCCGCACCCAAATTTTATGTAACCGACGTGGAGAAAATCGTGGTAATTTCTATTTCTTTGGACCAGCAAATTAATAGACTGGGCTTCTTGTCGGCCATAGTTGTGATTGTGACCGCGGTCATTTCTGCTTTTATTCCGCTGGACGCACCGGGCGGCTATAACTCGGAACATGCAGATCGAGTAGCCTGGGCTGGTGAAATCGCCCCGGCAGACATTGAGAGTTCATTTTTGGGTGCGTCGTTGCTGCTATTAGTCGTTATTATCGCCATGGCATTTCAGTTTAAGGGTGCAATGGACCCTGAAAAAAAATAAGGAGTTGGTATTTTGCTTAGTTCAATTGGTGGTATTCCATATGAGGCAGCAAAGCGCTATGGGGATAAGATTGCGCTAGTCTTGCCAGGTCGGACTCTGTCGTATAACGAGCT
>Ga0209384_1001177_pt1 | contig 14275 bp, 30 predicted proteins | sample CoawatmetaG05DNA_FD_187511 | JGI IMG/M metagenome (GOLD analysis project Ga0209384, IMG submission 187511) | Marine microbial communities from the West Antarctic Peninsula - Coastal water metaG058-DNA (SPAdes) (version 2) | ecosystem: Environmental > Aquatic > Marine > Coastal ... | reverse complement strand
TGGCTGTGTCTATAGGTGTGACGCTAGTTGGTTTGGTTTGGTACACGTTTGCCGTGTTTGTATTAGGTAACGGCTAATATTTATAACTGTTATAAGGGTACAACATGACAAAATGTAGTTGCGGTAAGGCGGCTGGTGTAATAGAGAAGGGTAGTTATTACTGTGCCAAATGTTGGATAATAAAATTTTCTAAAACTTTTAAAACTGATATAACTTGGAGATACAAATGAAGACTTTAATAACCGCAGTAGAAGAGTGGATAGACCTAAGAATTTTTGCGAACAACAAGAACGCAATCTTTGAGGCTAAGTTTAAAGAGATGTTAGCAAGAGCGCATCAAAACGAAATTATAGCAGTAAGAGATGCCAATAGAATCGCAGAGCTTGAGAGGCGTATTCTGATTTTGGATGGAGACAATACTTACGACTCGGAACGTGCCACTACTATTGAGAGTAGACTCGACGATCTTGAATGTAGCATGGATGAAAAGGTTGACAGTTCTGATGTTGATGATAGGGTTGAGTCTGCAATGTCTGACCTAGACCTGCCAGATTCATATGCAATTGAAGTTATGATTGACGATGCATTAGAAACCAAGGTCATGGATGCTGTCAGGGCTGAGTTAGATGCGACCGACTTTAAAATAACAGTGGAGAGATAAGATGATTACACTTCCAAGCGATACAACAGTACTAACAAACGAGAACTACGAAGTTCTAATAGCTATACTGGAGGAGATGCGGAATTGTCTCTCTTCTGACATGGGCCTTGAAGATTTGAGCGACAGAGCCGGAGATGTTTTAAGCCGTGACTATCGCAGACTGCGTACCATACAAGAACAGTTAGCACTTACTATGGAGACTTTTAAATTATGAAAGGCACTACATATAAATTCGCGGGCAGTCACCCTAACTTAGAGACAGGCAAGTACTATAGCCTGAAGGAATACTCTGAGTTGACTGAGCCACGCTTTAAAACTCTATGCAATCGGATGGCACGTTACAGGCATGTAGAGGTTGACGATAACTTCATAGCTGTGAAGTACTCGCGGCCTACTGGTAACTTGGAAGGCAAGTGCGAGATTCTTTCAATGCACTGGTTGCGACAGAAACTAACAACAATTGACCCTAACTATAAGGAACACAAGAGATGCTTAGAGTAACAGGTAACACCACAAGGCTCACTAAAGAAAACTTAGATGCTTTGATAGATATCCTTGAAGAGATCAAGAACTCTTTAGTGGAAGACGCAGAGCGCGATGTAGATTTATCTGACATCGACCTTGCTGAATCTTTCAAGGACTTCGTTAAACTCACCATGATGCAGAAACAATTGTTACTAAACGAAATGCTATTAGAAACATACGGAGAGGACGAAGAATGAAAGGTATCATTGATACATCTAAACCGATTCAAAGCTACAGGGTTCTTATGTCTGAGTTGTCTGGTTACTATCTAACCATAGCGGCTGAGACACCTGAACAGGCTATGGAGTATGGCAAGGACGAGGCTATGCGTAAAAACTATAAGATGTCAGAGATCATGGTGGTTGAAACCGCTGTGGTTTCTGCTGAGCTAGTAACTAAATAGTCTATGTAGAGTTATAAAGCTATTGTTCTTGTTTTTCTTATTGAAGAAAAGAAAAAGATAAGAAGTCTTTTAAACTTTAAAGATAGATTTTATCATGAATAATAGTTTAAGTGAAGCATGTTTGTAAAATAAATTGTTGACTCTCATATCAATGGGTGTTAATATTAATTAAATTAAATAGAAAGGAAGAAAAGTGATGAGTAATATATCTAATATGTTTAGTAATGCAAGCGCCGTCCAAGGTTTTAGGAGCGGTGGATATGGCGCGGCTGATTTTGATATAGCTGTTGCGCCCTTAAAATATACTATTGATGAGCAAGGGTACAGTGGGACAGCACCGCAGAGATGTTACACCAGTACCAAGTCAGTGATCTACCGTACTGACAATGGTGTTGAGCTAGGTGTGCATGGTCACGGCTATAAACCTGTAGCCCCTAAGCACATGATTGATAACGCACGTAACATTCTGGAGCGGTCTGATCTTAACACCGATAATATGATAGAGCAGATTAGAACAAGCCACGAAGGGGCTAGGTGTTTTGTCCAGTATGATCTACCTGCACACACCTATGAAACTTGTGACGGTGATACAGCTAAGCTGAGTTTGTTATGCACCACATCTTCTGATGGTACGTGGCCGTTTATGATTAGTGTTGCCGCAGTGCAGTCAGCATGTACAAATCTGCAAGTCTTTATCAGCGGAGGCGTGGCTATCTACAAGGCCAAGCACACCCAGAGTTTAGACATTGAGCATGGTGCTAACATAATTGTTAAGTCCTTGGATGTGTTTAACAATGAGCGTGAGCTTTGGAAACAGTGGCAGGGTACACAGTGCAGTGATCTACAAGCGTTTACTTTCTTTGCCAAGGCACTCAAGTGCAAGACAGCACTGAGCCTGATACATGAGGGCGCGTCTAGTCCCAATTCAATACTGCAAGACTTGCCACGGCGCAACAACAACCTTGCTTATATCTGGCGTGTGTTCAATACGACCTACTCTAAGCGTCTAGGTCAGAACTTCTGGGCTGTGTACAATGCACTCACTGATTGGTCAACACACTTTGAAGCCCCTCGTGCTACGAGCATGGCTAACATTGCATCCATTCAGAACGACAGACAGCAAGTAATACGTGAAGCTGTTAGTCGTAACGCTATTATGCGGGCGGCATAACATGACTAAGACTTTCGGCAAATACAACTTGAGTATGAACCTGCGTAATGGCGTGGGCTTAGACCTAGAGTTCACAGACAGCCGCCCAGTGTGGGTTGTCTTGAATGGAGCAGAACACTATGACGTTGCACAGTTTGAGGGTATGGTGATAAGCCTACCGTTCTGTGTTATAACTTTCGGACAAGTATTTTTACAGGAGAACTAAGATGGCACAGAAAGACAGAGTATTAACTTATTTAAAAACTGGTGACAGTATCACTACATTCAACGCTTACAATGAGCTAGGGATTACGCGCATCTCCGCGAGGATTTTTGAACTTAGAAAGGACGGACACAACATTGTATCCAAGAAGTTAAAAGTTCTAAACAGGTTTGGGGAAGTATGCACAATAGGTTCGTGGTCACTGAGCGTTCCAGAAGAGGAGCAGGTTGCATGAGTAACGCAACACATGGCGGCAAAGGAGATAGACAACGCAAAGTAAATGCGGAGAAGTATAGTTCTAACTTTGATGCTATATTTAAAACTGAGGAGAAGAAAGATGTTAAGAAGAATGACAAACGTCCTAAGCGAGATAGCCCTATCGCTACTGAACGTGATAAGGACTAAGGTTATTGAGCAGTACCCTGCACCTGTAGCGGGTGTAAGAGTTATAAGATTTATAGTGATATGTGCAATAGGGTATGTATGTGCATTTTGTTTTGTTTTATTACTGAGAGGTGGAGTATGATATACGACATAGTATTATTGTTTGTAGGGACAGTGACACTGGCAGTCGCAATTAAGTTGCTATACATTTCAGAGCTTATGATAGACGAGGAGAAGAAGTAATGTTTGCAGAGAGTATCTCAGGTAGCCCTAGCCCTGCCGCAGTAGCAACAGCGAGAGCCGCGACAGATGTAGTCGATGGTAAGATACCGTTGAGCAGGGCGTGTGCTATGTATAATGTTAAAGAGCAGACCGTCATACAGTTTATTATTGACAGTACTGAGTACGACACACTGACAAGGAAATACAGTAATGGGCTTTAATCCGCGTGACCCTGATGAAGTTAAGGGTTTGGTACTAGCAGTTACACTTCTTATTTTTGCTGTTGTTTCAGTGGTTATGAGGATGCTAGAGTAATTTAATTAAAGTGTTTACAACACCTGACAAATGTGGTACACTCCACATTCTAATTTTTAAACACCACAAGAGGAAAGTAAGATGGCTATATTAGAAGGCTCAGCATACTGGGCGGCAGTAACTACACCTAACACCAAGTTTGAACCCGCGTACTCAGTTAACTTAGTTGTTGACGAGGCTACCGCAGAAGATTTCAGGGCGCGTGGCTTCACCATTAAGCAGATGGAAGAAGGCCCATCTATATTGATTAAGCGTAAGGTCGAAGGTAAGGGCGGCATGGTAAGACAAGCACCCAAGCTAGTTGATAAGCACAAGAACCCTTTGGATGCTCAAGTGGGTAATGGTTCTTTAGTTAAGGTACAGTACAACGAGTGGGAAGTTACTAACAAGTACGGTACATTCCAAGGTCTAGACTTCCAAGCTATGCAGGTTCTTGAGCTAGTAGAGTTTGGCGCACCTGATGGAGCAGAGCTAGGCATCACATACGAAGAAGAAGCAATGGAGGATGAGTTGTAATGGGTACAGTAACAGTAGATAGTGTTGCATACGAAACAGACCTACTCTCAGACGAGGGTAGGGCTATCGTGTCTCACTTAGTAGAAGCAGAGAAGAGTCTTAGAGAAGCGTCAATTACTGTGGGCTTAATGCAAGCCGCAACAATTGCACTTCTTTCTGATCTTAAATCTAACCACCTCAAGGAAGAGGCATTGTCTACAGAGGAAGTAGAAACCAACGAGGAGTAAGGCGAATGCCTTTTGTTAAACATAAACAACCCTGTCCCCTTTGTGGGGGCAGTGACCCAGTTTCAGTAAATGATAATGGATCAGGGTGGTGCTTCAGTTGCGCCTCTCATTTACCAAACTACAGCACAGCGGAAGTGCAACAGACTGATACCATAACGGACTTTGAAGTGTATCAAAGGAACAGCAGGATGGATAACAATTCAAAAGCTACCTTCAATGAATTAACTGACCGCAAGATTAGCATAGATACAGCTAAGAAGTATGGGGTCAAGTCAACTAAAACCGCTGACGGCAAGATTGATCAGCACTACTACCCTTACTACAACGGACATGAGTTAGCCGGAACTAAGATACGCAAACAGAACAAGGACTTTTTCTGGGAAGGTAGTCAGAAAGAAGTAGGACTGTTTGGAGAGAACCTGTTCAAAGCAGGTGGTAAGTTTATAACATTAGTAGAAGGCGAGTGTGATGCGATGGCCGCTTACGAGTTACTTGGTAGCAAGTGGCCTGTCGTATCTATAAAGTCAGGAGCTAAGGGAGGCGTGTCAGATGTTAAGCACAGCCTTGAGTACCTTGAGTCATTCGATTCTGTCATCATCAACTTTGATAACGACAAGTGCGGCAAGGAAGCGGCTCAAGAAGTAGCAAAACTTTTAACACCTAAGAAAGCTAAGATAATGACACTGCCTGTGGACTACAAAGATGCCAACGATATGTTGCGCCAAGGTAGACACGCGGCATACGTCAGTGCTTTCTGGGATTCTAAAGTCTATACACCCGCAGGTGTTTTGAATCTTTCCGAACAGTTTGAAGCCTATCAAAAGCTACGAGCAGAAAAGAAAACAGCCATACCTTATCCGTGGAATGGCCTCAACACTAAGCTAGAAGGCATGAGAGCAGGTGAGTTAGTCACACTCACAGGCGGCACAGGTCTAGGTAAGTCCTCTGTTACTCGTGAGATTGAACATTGGTTGATCAACAACACAGAAGATAACGTAGGTGTTGTGGCTCTTGAGGAGAACTGGGGTCGCACTGCTGAAGGTATCATGGCAGTGGAAGCTAACGCCAAGCTACACCTTGATAGTGTCAAGAGTGAGTATACTGATGATCAGATGGATGGCTTCTATAAGAAAGTCTTTATGGGTGAGAACGATGGGCGTGTCTGGATTCATGCACACCACGGAGTCAACAACCTAGAAGACATCTTTAGCAAGCTACGCTACATGATCATAGGTCTAGATTGTAAATGGATTGTAGTTGATCACTTGCACATGTTAGTTCTATCAACCCTTGAGAATGATGAGCGTAAAGCTATTGATCAGATCATGCATCGACTCAGGACTATGGTAGAGGAGACAGGCTGTGGTATGATACTGGTGTCTCACTTGCGTAGAGTAGAGGGCAACAGGGGGCATGAGAACGGCATTGAGACAGGGCTTTCACATCTTAGAGGCTCACAAAGTATTGCTCAGCTATCAGACTGCGTGATTGCATTGGAGCGTAACCAACAATCAGAGGATGAGATAGAGGCATCGACCACCAAGGTCAGGGTGTTGAAGTCTAGGTACACTGGAGATGTTGGCGTGGCTACTAACCTGTTGTATGATGGCAAGACAGGGAGGCTACGCGAGTTAGATGCCTATGACCCTGCTCAATTTGATGGAGATATAATATGACCACTACCTTTAATGGCTTTGAGATAGACAAACACAACCAGTTCTTTCGCCCTATAACTGTTATAAGGTGGGCGTACTACACTCTTGAGGGTATCAAAGTTGCAATTGAACATGATGTTCTGATACAGTATTACGACGAGATGCTGAAAGATTCACGGAGTCCTCGTGAATAAGAAGTGTACCAAGTGCGGAGAGGTTAAGCCTTCAGATTATTTTAACAAGAATAAGTCTATTAAGTGCGGGCTTACCTCTGCGTGTAAGGCTTGCAAGAAAGCAGACTACGGAGATAATCAAGAATCTGAACGAGCCAGTGCTAGGGCTTACTATGCAAAGAACAGGGAGGCCATGATGCTTAAACATAGGGCATACCGCCAAGCTAACCCAGATAAGTGTAGTACCACAACCGCCAAGCGTAGAGCCGCAAAACTACTGCGTACAGTATCTTGGTCTGACACGAAGGCTATCGCAGATATATACGCCGAAGCTAAACGTCTAGAAAAAGCAACAGGAATAGCCATGCATGTCGATCATATTGTTCCCCTTCAAGGTAAGATGGTTAGCGGACTACATGTTGAAACAAATTTACAGATACTTCAGCGGCACGAGAACCTTAGTAAATCAAATAACTTTAAAATATAAAGGCAAAATAAAATGAGTAACTTAGTATTTGATATAGAAGCAGACGGCTTAGACCCCACGAAGATACATTGTATCGTGGCACAAGACGTTGATACTATGGACGTATTTACGTTCGACAACACACAGTTGCAAGAAGGTTACGATATGTTATCTTCTGCAACTAAACTGATCGGTCACAACTTGATAGGCTATGACATCCCTGCAATTAAAAAGGTTGCAGGAGTAGACCTGTTCGACAAGAAGATTGTTGATACACTCGTACTGTCACGCCTCTTCAAGCCAACACGCGAAGGCAACCACGGCCTTGAGGGTTGGGGCTATCGCTTAGGCTTTAAGAAAGGAGACTTTGGAAAGCAAGACGATGCGTGGGATGAGTACACGCCTGAGATGTTAGAGTACTGCAAGAACGATGTGTTGCTTAATACTAAAGTATATGAAGCACTCAAGGTTGAGAGCCGTGGCTTTACACCTCAGTCAGTACAGATAGAACATGCAGTAGCTAAGATCATTGATCAGCAACGCACCAATGGTTTTGTGTTAGATGTGCAGAAGGTCATGGGCTTGATGGCTATGTTTGAAACTAAGCTACACGACTTAGAGCAGGAGGTTCAAGAAGAGTTCCGGCCTGTAGTGACTACTCAGATACTGACACCTAAGTATACAGCGTTAGGTCACGTAGCTAAGACAGCAACAGACCAACACGGCAAGGGTACTAGGCTGACAGATGACGAGTATGAAAGACTGTCTTTAGATATAGAGGGCAAGCCCATTGCACGTAAAACTGAAACACCTTTTAACTTAGGCTCACGTAAACAGATCGGTGAGTACCTAATTCGTTTTGGTTGGAAGCCTTTGAAACATACGCCAACAGGTCAGCCGATTGTAGATGAGTCAACCTTAAATAAAGTTAGAGGTATTCCACAGGCCGCAATGATTGCTAGGTATCTGATGTTGCAGAAACGCTTGGCTCAGACTAAGAGTTGGATCAAGGAGCTTGATGAAACTACTGGCAGGGTACACGGTTACGTTAATCCTAATGGTGCAGTGACTTCACGTATGACACACAGTCACCCCAACATGGCTCAGATTCCAAGTAGTTCGTCGCCATACGGCGAAGATTGCAGAGCTTGTTGGACAGTGCCGGAGGACTATAGGCTTGTAGGTATTGATGCTTCTGGTCTAGAACTTAGAATGCTTGCACACTATTTAAACGACGAGGGATACACTAATGAAATTCTCAACGGAGACATACACACCGCTAATCAAAACCTTGCAGGACTTGAATCAAGAGATCAGGCAAAGACTTTCATCTATGCCCTACTCTACGGAGCCGGAGATGCTAAGCTTGGGTCTGTGGTTGGAAGAGGTAGAGCGCACGGTAAGGGACTTAGACAACGCTTCTTTGATGGTCTACCATCATTTAAGAACCTTACGGACAGAGTACAAGGAGAAGCTAAAAGCGGATTCCTTAAAGCACTAGACGGACGTAGGCTCACAGTACGCTCTGAACATGCCGCCTTGAACACCTTGTTGCAAGGGGCCGGAGCAATCGTGATGAAGAAAGCTTTAGTTATCTTGAACGATAAGATAATTAAACATGGTTGGGACGCTAAGTTTGTAGCCAATGTACACGACGAATGGCAGATAGAGTGTCACCTTGATGATGCAGTAGATGTAGGTAATGCCGGAGTCCACGCTATTAAAGAAGCGGGATGTATGCTTAACTTAAACTGTCCACTGGACGGAGACTATAAGGTCGGGGAGAACTGGAGTGAAACACACTAAACAGCTTGTTCTTTTTGAAACGTGTCACTCCGCATTGAAAAGCCATGAAAGTAAGCTGTGTCCCAAGTGTTTTGAAGTTAAGCCACTAGAACACTTTCCATGGAAAAGCGGCAACCATGTTTTTAGAAGAGAGAACTGTAGGTCTTGTGAAAAGCACCTAAACAGAGTCAGGCTTGAGCTAAGAGAAAAGCACGGGATGCCTGATGATAATTACATTTGCCCAATCTGCAATAAAAATAGCGAAGAGGTAGGTAAAAAAGGAGGGCAACACGCGGGCTACTGGGCGTTAGATCACTGCCACGAAACGCAGGAGTTTAGGGGGTGGCTATGTCACCTATGCAACAGAGCCTTGGGCTGTTTTAAAGATGATGTGCCTAGCCTACAGAGAGCTATAACTTATTTAAAAGGAAGCAACCGATGAAACTTAATACTCTAGTACCTGACATCTACAAACACCTTGAAGGTCTATCAGGCGGCACACCTTTGCCGCTTACAGAAGAAGAGATTGATAAGACCTTGGTGGGCATGAGAGAAGCATTAGTATCTTGGGCCACACCTAGAGAGCGTGACACTAACTTCACTGTGCGTATGTCTAACGTAGGTAAACCCTCACGGCAGTTGTGGTATGAGAAGCGTGACCCGCAAGGTCGTGGCGGTATTGATGGCGCAACACAAATCAAGTTCCTGTATGGTCACTTGCTTGAAGAGGTTGTGTTGATGCTTGTACGTATGGCAGGACACGAAGTAACAGACGAGCAGAAAGAAGTTACAGTTGACGGCATCGTGGGTCACATGGACTGCAAGATAAACGGTGAAGTGGTTGATGTTAAGACTGCATCTCGCTTTGCGTTTAACAAGTTCAAAGACGGACGCTTAGCAGAAGACGATCCTTTCGGATACCTTGGACAGCTTGCAGGTTATGAAGCCGCAGAGGGTACAGACAACGGTGGCTTCTTGGTGTTGAACAAAGAGAGCGGTGAGTTGTGCATGTACGTGCCTGATGATATGGATAAGCCCAACATTAGAACGTCTATTAGTAAGCTATTACCCGCGTTAGAGTTAGACACTCCACCAGAGTTGTGCTATAATCCAATTCCTGACGGCAAGAAAGGCAACATGAAACTTCCAAAGGGTTGTAACTGGTGCAAGTACAAGCACGATTGTTACAAAGATTCTAATGATGGCGCAGGTTTGCGTACCTTTAGATACTCCAACGGACTAACATACTTAACAGAGGTTGTAGTTGAACCTAAAGTAGAGGAACTACTATTATGAATGGTAAGAAAGCTAAGCAAATTAGGAAGCACTCAGGAGTTATCATAGTTGATTGGCTAAGGTCTTTGCTTAGTGAAGAAGAGGGGCAAGGCGTTACTGTTGACAATTATAAAAACTTTATGCCGACGCAGACGCACTACATGGCACACAGAACCATGCACCTTAACGCTTATCATCCTAAATGGATATGCAACAAGATACAGAGGTTGCTTAAACAGAACCCTAAGCGTGAGATAGCAAGCATTACTTTGGATGAAATAAAATGAGCATTGAAGAGATGATCATAGCTACAGGTAGTTTCTTATACAACTCAGGTAACTCTATTACAGATATTGACGATGAGTTTCTTACTGACTTGCGGCTAGTTATAGATGCAGAGTTAGAACGCAGAGGAGCAACCATCCATTGAACAAGATAAAAAAAGGCTATCGCAAAGCTAGAGTCAAGCGTCCAGTAGAGAAGGATGTGATCAAGGGCTATGACTCTAACTGGGAGTACGAGCTACATTCTGGTATCTTAGATGGGTGGAGTTTTCATACAGACAAAGTTCCATATACTGTCTCACATAACTACCACCCAGATTTTATACGCGAGGTTGAAGGCAAGAAGATATTGCTAGAGGCTAAAGGCAGGTTCTGGGACTACGCAGAGTTTAGCAAGTACATCTGGATTAGCAAGACATTGCCAGAAGATACGGAGCTAGTGTTTCTTTTTGCCAACCCTAGTGCGCCAATGCCACAAGCTAAGCGTAGAAAGGACGGCACTAAAAGAAGCCACGGTGAGTGGGCAAGTGCTAACGACTTCAGGTGGTTTAGTGAAGATAGTATTCCTGATAGTTGGATTAACCCAAAGAAGAGGGAGAGTTTTGACTGACTTCAACCGTAAAGACGAGAGGCGCGATAGGTTTGAAAGGAAGAAGAAGTTTAAGAAGATTAACTCTGCTTCTAAATTAAAAGATACTAAGCGCAAAGAACCTAAACTTATTATACATACAGAGGTAGAACATGAGACTCAATGACGCAACACCCTCAGATTGGGACGGCTTACGTAGAGCGCATCCCGCTGTTGAAAAAGACTCTATAGACTATGGGCCATATATCGACATGGCTATGCAAGAAGCACATGCATATGAACACGAAGAAGCAGTTCGCAAAGCTTTACAAGACCTTGCAACTAAACAGACTGTGGCTGAAGATGTTGTCAACAAGCCTAAACATTACAACACTGGCAACATTGAATGCATTGAAGCCATTGAAGAGTCTATGTCTTCAGTAGCTTTCAAGGGTTATCTTAAAGGTAACTGTATGAAATACTTATGGCGCTATGACTACAAAGGCAAGCAAGTGGAAGATTTGCAAAAAGCTATGTGGTATCTCGCATTATTAACAGACATTGTAACCAAGGAGAACAAATGATGGATCAGTATCAACAGTTTATACACAAGAGCCGCTACGCACGTTGGATACCTGAAGAAAAAAGGCGTGAACAATGGCACGAGACAGTCAATAGATATGTAGATTTCTTTAAAGCTCGCGAACAGATAAATGAAAAAGAAGCCTTAAAGTTATTTAATGCAATACACAACCTAGAAGTCATGCCTAGCATGAGATGCATGATGACAGCCGGAGTTGCTCTAGATAAAGATAACGTAGCAGGGTTCAACTGTAGCTACTTGCACATTGATTCTCCGCGATCTTTTGATGAGTTGATGTATGTTCTTATGTGTGGTACAGGTGTTGGGTTTAGCGTTGAGCGTAACTTTATTACTAAACTGCCTGAGATTGCAGAAAGCTTTCACAAGACTGACAGCGTTATTGTTGTGTCTGACAGTAAGATTGGTTGGGCCTCTGCGTTCCGTGAGTTAATTGCTATGCTGTACGCAGGTAAGATACCTCAGTGGGATGTCAGCAGGGTACGAGGGTCGGGCGAAAGACTCAAGACCTTTGGTGGTAGAGCATCTGGGCCAGAGCCGTTGGTAGATTTGTTTAACTTCTGTATTGAAGTCTTTCAGAAAGCTAAGGGCCGTAAGCTAACATCTATTGAGTGTCATGATATTGTTTGTAAGATTGCTGACATTGTAGTTGTAGGTGGTGTTAGGCGTTCAGCATTAATAAGCTTGTCTAATTTATCTGATCAACGCATGGCTAAAGCTAAGTCCGGCGATTGGTGGAGAACTGAAGGTCAACGCGCACTGGCTAACAATAGCGTAGCGTACACAGAGAAGCCTGACTTTGAATCGTTCTTGTCTGAGATGCAGACCATGTATGAATCTAAAGCAGGTGAGCGTGGCATCTTTAGTCGTGTAGCGGCACAGAAGATTGCGGCACGTAACGGACGTAGAGATGCAGAGCATGACTTCGGCACAAATCCTTGCAGTGAAATAATTTTACGCAGTAACCAGTTTTGCAATTTATCGGAGGTAGTAGTACGTGCTGACGATACTCTAAAAACTCTTAAAGCTAAGGTAGAAACAGCCGCTATCATTGGCACACTACAAGCAACACTCACTGACTTCCGGTACTTGCGGAATCTTTGGAAGAAGAATACAGAAGAAGAAGCACTGTTAGGACTTAGCATGACAGGCATTATGGATCATCCTGTTATTGGCACAGCGTCGGATAAAACCGCAGAGTGGTTGGAGGAACTAAAGAATGTGGCTGTTAAGACAAACAAGAAGTGGGCTGAGAAGCTTGGCATTAATCAGTCTGTCGCTATTACATGTGTTAAGCCAAGCGGTACAGTATCTCAGCTTGTTGATAGTGCTTCTGGGATACACCCTCGTTTCTCTAAGCACTACATTAGGAGGGTTCGTAGCGATAAGAAAGACCCGCTTGCAGTCTTTATGGAGCAAGCAGGATTCCCAGTAGAGCAGGATGTTATGTCGCCTAGTTCTTCTGTGTTTAGTTTTCCTGTACAAGCTCCCAAGGCTAGTACAACTGTTAAACAAGTTGGAGCTATGCAACAGTTAGCTTTGTGGAAGTCTTATCAGAACCACTGGTGTGAACACAAACCAAGCATCACGGTGTACTACACAGACGACGAGTTCCTGCAAGTTGCTCAGTGGATATGGGATAACTTTGATATCTGTAGTGGCATTAGCTTGTTGCCTGTCAGTGATCACGTATATCAGCAAGCACCCTATGAAGATATAGATGCTACTACATACAAAAAGTTGTTAGCCTCCATGCCTAAGAATGTTAGCTGGGAAGACTTAGGTAACTTTGAACAAGAAGATAACACTACAGGATCACAAGAATTAGCGTGTGTAGGTGGCGCTTGTGAAATCGTCTAACGGCAAGGAAGCCAACATTATAGGCTTTAAAATCTTGATCAACTGTGAAGGGAATGTCGTGACAGAGATGTCCGGCATACCCCTCAGTGAGTTGTCAAGTGTTTTGAAGGGAGATGAATTGTTAATTATAAGAAACATTGTACAACTTACGAAACAAAAACTAGAGCCAATTCATTCTTTTTTAGAAGATGAACTAAACGCCCTAAACCACCAGTAGTTTACTTTTTACTTTTAGCGCCTGAACACTTCCAACGCTTGCGAGATAAGTTGTTAGGAGTGTTCGGGTCGTTTTGTTTCTTCTTAGATAAACCCTTCTTAATTCCTAAACTTCTGGCACAGTAGCTGTCACCTTTAGATGTCCCTGCACGTACTCTAGGCCCACCACCTTTTGCCTTTCCTGCTTGACCATAGCTAACCTTCTTTCCACTAGCTGTAACTTTTACTTTTGCTTTACCTTTTCTGGGAGTAGCCATGATTAGACCCTATATGTTTTAGTTTTCTTTGCAATCTTTTTAGGCTGTGCGCTGTGTTGCTTACCTGCTTTTGTATCTTTCTTTTTCTTTGCGGTGGTTGCCGCATACTGTGCAGGTGTCAAAGCTTTGATAGCCTTCTTAGGCAGATAACGCTCACCAGTTTTAGCACTAGGCTTACCTGACTTAGTAGTCCACTTTTGTTTTGTCCAATCCTTTAAAGACTTTTGAGATTTTGCAAGAGCCATTATTTTTTCTTCCTTGCTTTTTTCTTAGCGGTATCGGACAAGTCCTTTAAATGAAATAGTTTTACACTCGTCTTGCCATGAGTCTTGCCTGAGTGCAAAGAACCATCAGGCATTTTGTGAGTGCCGCCTGTGTGTAGTGTGCCGTCTTTCTTATAATGATTAACGCCTTTCATTTGTAACCTCCTCCTGCTTCTTTGTATTGCTTGGCAAGCATCTGAGCTTTTCGTGCGCTCCACTGTCCTGCTTTGCCGCCCTTAGTTCCTC
>Ga0209384_1001175_pt1 | contig 14292 bp, 12 predicted proteins | sample CoawatmetaG05DNA_FD_187511 | JGI IMG/M metagenome (GOLD analysis project Ga0209384, IMG submission 187511) | Marine microbial communities from the West Antarctic Peninsula - Coastal water metaG058-DNA (SPAdes) (version 2) | ecosystem: Environmental > Aquatic > Marine > Coastal ... | reverse complement strand
AAGTAGTTCCGTCACCTGTGTATTGCACAAAGGATAAGGCCATAGCGTTTCTCTATGTTTTAAATATTGGGGATAAAAGAAACCCCTCGATTGAGGGGCTTAAGGTTGGTTACTGGTTAGCGGTCTCTTCTTTACGAGCGCGGAAGTCAGACACTACTTCCCTAAACGTGTATGACTCAGCCATAAGGCGCTCCTTGGCTTGCATCCTATAGCGTTGAATAACCCTGCTAAGACGTTTAGCTTTTGGAGACTTTATGTCGTGATACAAAGGGTCACCTAAAGAGTTGTAGTCAGGAGAAGAAATCTCATTAGCCAAGGCTTCATGGAGATTAGTCCCGTACATGTCAGTTTGCTCTGCTAACATTTCCATATACATGGCGTATATAGAGTCACCTGTGTCTTCATCCTTCATCTTCTTAAAGTCAGCTTGAGGAATCCCCAAGTTCTTTGCAGGTTCTCTAAATGAACCAGCACTATCCTGACTTGTTGAAAGCCGCGCAATTTCATCATCAACAAAGGATGAATCTTTTGTCACAACTCTAAAAGGAGACCATCGGTAATCAGCAGTTTCTAAAGCTCTTCCTAGATAGTCATACTTCTGGGGAAGTTCTTCTGAGAATCCTGGGAGGCCACGCTTTAACTTATCCATTAAGGTATAAGCTGCACGTTGGGACTCATCAGGATTGTTCTGACGTAGTATGTTAGGAGACCATGATGTTAACCATGCTTCACCATACGTAGTAGCACCATCTTCTTCATTGAACACGTTGAGTATTTCCTCAAATGAATCAAAGTAACTCTTGCTTAGTAAGTTATTTACCAAGGCATGCATTGCAATGTTCATGTACTCAGATACATCATCCTCACCATACTTTGTCATGTCCTTCCTGTAGCCATAGTTAACATCGGCAACTATACCCATTAGGGTAGCGAAGGGTTCATACTTAGCATAAGAAACCCACTTACCATTAGACAGTCTAAATGAATAAGGCTCATGGTCGGCAAGCCATAACTTACGTACATTATGGTCTCTAGGTCCACTACCTGTCATGTTGTCAGCATCAGCAGCCATCCAGAACACACTAGCACCTGCTAGGCCAATCATCTTACGTGCTTGTAACTTACGGAACTCCATAGGGTTCTCTTTACGGTTACGTATGATGTCAGCTTGCTGCTTGTTCAAGAAGCCTAAACCACCTGTAGGTACAAACTCTAGGCCGTGGTTAACGATTGCGAAAGGTGTACGAGGAAAGGGGAAGGCGATAAAGCGTCCAAATCCACCACCACTATCTGCTATCTTTCCTACCGTTTTAGCGAAGACACCTGATTGCTCGTTGGTATAGGTCATACGCCTTACGTCACCAAGGTATTCCTTATTCAGTAATCTACCATTCTTATCAAAAGAACTAGCTATGTGGTCTTCAACCACTTTCTTAAATTCAGGAGAACCTTCCTTTAAGCCTTGCTTTGAAGCCATGACTACACCATCTGCGTAAGCTAGAGACTTTGAACGTAGGAACTTAACCTGTTCGTCTAAGAACCTTAGTACATGGTGAGGGTAATGCAGTGTGCTGTATGCCTTTTTAAATATAGAACGCTTCTCACTTGGAGCAGCAGGGGCTAGGCTGGTTTCTTCTCGCTTAACATAAGGGTCTATTTTATGCTCACCAGAACGTAACGCCTTGTATGCTTCTTTAATAGAATCACCCAAGAACATGCGGTAACCAGAGTACGTTGCCAAGGCACGTTTTCTCATTAAGGAATCAGCTTTTGTTGGCAATGGATGCCCAAGTAGTTCGACCAGAGGAGTGCCTAAAAGGTTTGAATAGTTAGATATAGAGGCTGCTAGAAGAGTTGACAGGGCAGACAACATCGATGTTGAACGTACCTTGTTAAGCTCATCCATAACCTTTCTAATTTTCTTACGATTAACAGCAGACCGCAGTATTTTAACAGTTGGCATTTTGCCATCTACTAATACTTTAGATACACGGTCAGCGATTGCCTGTGCAGCTTGAGCGCCTTGGGTCAGGTCTACATCAGATAACAATCCTGCAATAGGTTTAACTGTTATCCTACGTCCACCTAGTAGACGACTAGAGCCAGCACTGATTAATGAATTCAGACCCCCAACCTCATCAAGCATTGCTGCCTTAGAAAGTAGCTCTGCTTGTTCGATAGGCGTAATGTTCTTCTCCATCTGCCGTTTCGTTAATGCAACAATCTCATCAGCTAGGGTAGCTGTTAGGTCACCCATAGCAATCATTCGATTCTCTACATCAGCTAACTTCTGGACATCATCTTTAACTTCATCAATAAAAGAACGAGCATCAAAGCCAGTATCATTACGAAGCTTTTCTACAGTCTTATCTGCATCAGCACGTGCTGCCTTCAGAGTACGGACACCTTCAGGATTACCATCGTCTAGAACGAACCTACGTTCTTTGTAATACTTAGCGCGTTCTTCTATGAAGTCTTTGACATCATCAGTTGTCTCAAAGCGGTCAGTGTTAACAGCAGGCTTAGTATCGTCATAGTTCTTAGGTGGGTTATAAGGAAACTCACCAGCATCATCAAGAATGTCTGTGTGTGACAAGTCTTGCACTTCATCAACATCGTCTAACAGGTCATCCATAAGCTTAGGCCCTGATAGGACTTCAGCTATTTCACCTTCAGGAACCACTTCATCAGTGACTTCATCAGTTGCGTTATTAGACTTACTGTTACGCCCTAGGAACTTACTGAGTCCCCACGTCACAGCACCAGCCCCAACAGCGGTCAAAGCACCTGTAGCTAAAGTCTGAACACGGTCATTCTTAGAGAAGTCACCTTCATTCTGAATAGCCTGTTGGAACTCAGAGTCAGCAGCGCCATAGGCAAAGCCTTCAGCACCAGCGACACCTACGGCTGTCTTAGTCGTTGACTGTTTAGCCAACTGCTTAAGCATCTCAGCAGCACCTGCTTTCATTGGAATCTTAGATAATGCGTTAGCCACAAATCCAAAGCCAGCATAGGTGGTCATGTCGGTAGCGACACCTTCAACAGCACGTCCAACAGTCTTCATAGAGGTGGGAAGCTTCTCATACATAGCCATGCTACGAATCATTGCCTGTTGTTCTTCATCAGACCAATCACCAATGTCAAAAGCTAACTGACCTGTCCGTACTAAGTTCCAGCGTATTCGCCCAATCTCGTCAATGGCTTCACGTGCAACAGAATCAACATCAGGACCACGTTCAGTCTCTGCTACGTTAAGACGTTCCATTTCAGACATCATTTCATCAAGACCTACTACAGGCTCTCCTAACTCAGGAATACCCTGTAAGCTTTTAATGTATTCTCCAGAATCATTTCTAGTTGAGGGTCCTGTGATGTAACCTTTTTGAAACAATAGCATTGCATCTGAACGAAATTGTTCAGAGGCTAGCATGGACTCTTCGGTGACCTCTTCAGGTTCTATAGGTTCTACTTCTTCAACAACCTCCCCACCAAATGGACTCCAAGATTCTTCAGGGGTTACGGGACCTGTATTTTCAACTGTTCCATTTCCAAAAGGGTCCCAACCAGCGTCAATATCATTTTCATCCATTAGAAGTCTTCCTTACGTAGCTTCATCCAAACATCTGCTGAACCAGCACCAAACTGTTTATCAATCCACTCGATAGCTGGTCCTTTACCACTACCCATTGAAGGTGGATAGGTCATTGTCTGAAGGGGGTCTTTAAGAATTTCATTAAATATCGAGTCATAAGCACCTTTTGTAGCAGCTATGTCTCTTATAAGGTCTTCCTCAGAAGGGCCACCAAAATAGGGGACATTAATGCCAGCCCACTTACGTGCCTTACGGATATTACTAGAACGTACTACGTCTGCTTTAATATCCTCAGTTTCCAAATCAGCCACACCTTTAAGATTTTGACTTAAAGTTGAAACCATGTCAGTTAACTGGCTAAAGTTAGGGTCATCATTACCAGCTTCATACCATTTAGATACTGCATCTCTGAAGCCCTCATCAAATGCTATCTCTAGGTTTGCACCACGTTTACGTGTCGCCCCTGACATCTCTGATGATGTTCCAACTATGGACTCAACAAAGCGTTGTCTAGCAACAGTCACTTCACGTTTCTCACCAAGAGGTGCTACTTGAGAAGCTTGTTGAACCTTCTGCATTAGGTCGGCTACCTGACTTGGATGTATAAAACCTAATGAAGCTTCCACTAGGATGTCATCTATCGTCACTCGGTTAGCAGGATTATAAGTTTCCTTATAGATACTGGACAACACGCGGTTGTAGCCTTCAGTGTGGTCTACTGACACAGGCTTCTTTGACAAGGCTAAGGCGTTAGCCTCGTAGCTCTGTAGGGTAGCCAGTTGACCTCCACTAGATACATAGGCACTTTTAAGCGCATTAGGTATCTTAGCAGTAGGGTCCTTAATCAACATAGTCTGTATAGTGGTAGCTGTGTCTTGTCTTGACTGGTCCCTAGCTCTTTCTGATTGAACATAAGCTCTCTCACTTTCCTGATAAGCATCATTAGAACGAGTCTGAATAGCATTATCGACCATGATAATACCTTCAAGGCGTGTAGGTTTATTACCATCAGGTCCAGTGATATAGGGATGTGAGTTGATAAGCTTAAGCACATCAGCACTTCCACCTTCTGCCGTAGCAGAGAAGGCCACAAGCTCTTTAAAGGATTTCTCACTGGCTTGTCCAATAGTCATACCGCCAACTGAGGCTATGTTTTGGATGCTTTGCTCTAGTGTTGCAGAGGCAACATCATAAGGCATAGTACCGCTAGCTAACGCTAAAGCTGTAGTCCCTGTCTCATTGGAGAATTCAACTATCAAGCTCTCACGTGTTCGATTGTCTACGTACTGACGATTCTGAGCGCGTATGTTATGAGTAGCTTCAGCGAAGACACCAGAAGCACCTGCCATCATGTATCGGTTACCTTTAAAACCCTCTACAGTTTGTGACATATTCTCACGAAGGAACGACTCAAAATCAGCACCAGTGTCGTCAAATCCTGCACGTTGTTCCTGCCAATCGCTTTGTAGTTTCGACACCATAGCACTTGCATGATTCTTACCACGTATTTCACTAAGGTAAGCCATGAACGCTGGAGATTCTTGTGCGTAAGCCTCTCTATTGTGGAGAGCTTCAACATTTCCTGAATCCAAAGACTCAGATAAAGCAGCTTCTTCAGCTCTTATTTTAGCCTCTGCGTTTTGCTTCTTATTCATTGTGCCTGATAGTCTCGCAAGACCATTCGCTACACTCGGGTCGTATGCTTCAGGTCGGACGTAGAAGTCCCCTGCCGAAGCCGCAGGGCGTAGTGCTGTCACCTCGATGCCAGTATTAGTCGCCATTTTAATTCCTTAAATATTGTTACGGACCCACCGTTGATGGTGTTCCTAAATCATATTGACCATCGCCTACTTCATAGTAAGCATTACCAATTTCTAAACCTGTCGCTAGTAAACTAGGACCAGACTTGCTACGACCATCAGCTTGGACTCGCAAGCCCTCAAGCTCATATTGAGTTTGCTGAAGTTTGTATTCAAAGTTGGTATCGATGTTGTTCTTGTTACGTGCTTCCACTGCTTTCTTGTCGCGGATAAGGCGACCAACAATAGAACCACCCATTCCTTCTACTGAAGCCTCGTAGCCAGCTTGCGCCTCACGTGCTTTGATAGTGTCTTGGAATAGTTTGTCGGAAGATGCAGTATGTTCTTGCATAGTTGCTAAGGACTTCTGCGTGATTTGCTGCATGTAGTTATCACGTGCTGCTTTGTTCTGTGCATCAGCTTGTGCTTGTTTACCAGCAAACTTCATTACTGAAGACATTGCTGACATCGCCATCGGGTCACACATTTTGTTTCACCTTTACGAATTCATAGAATGGTTCTTTGCCCACTCCAAATTCAGGAATGAGTTGAACAATTGTGAAGCCCATCCATTGAAGCCATCGGATAGCTTTAGGATTCTCTGCATGGACATAGTTAAATAGTAGTGAGTAATCTTCATGGATTACATCTAGCCACTGGCGGCACTGGGATTGGAGTTGCCTAGTGTGCTGATAGATACCGTCACTACCTAACATCCAAGGCACTCCTACAAAATCCTGGCCTGCGTTTACTACACCGAACATTAGGATGGCAACACCCTCTTCATCAACGGCTACCCACGCCTCATCTGAAGCATGGATGGATAAGGTCAAGGCCGTTATAGGCCCATAACCACACGAAGCTTTAAGCTCAAGTTTATCAGCGGCCCTCAAGCGAGGACCTAGCTTATTGCAATCATCAATGGTTGCTAAACGTACTGTAGCTACCATTAAATTCTCCGTGATTTCGTAGTGTAGTAACCTGTCCATTCAGCAGATTGGAAGGTACATGGGTAGTGGGAAGTGTTATTGACAACGATAGAAACTCGGTCATTTTTAGATAACAATGGGAACTCAAACTCACCAGAGGCTTCTTCAACCTGACCTAGTGTTAACAAACCAAGAGGCTTGCCTAAGAAGTCATAAGTGTTAATCATGCCCTGCGTATCAGTGGTTACAGTGAACTTACCTGTGTCTTGATACAGAATCTTGAACTGACGAAGCTGTAAGCGTCCAGAAGTGTCTGTCACTTGGCTACCGCCTGCACCTTGGCTTCTCTTGTACTGAGTAGAAAAGGTGTAGGACATATCATAGGGATACCCTACGAAGTTCTCTCCATCTACAGTCACTGCTATCTGATTAGTTGCAGGTGTTGTGCCTGTTGAAATACCATCTAGATAGACCATCTTTCCAGATGCCGTAAGCTTAGGGGCTTCTTGCAGTTGCATCTTCTCAAGAGAAATCACAGTGCCACGCTGGATTATCCAGTAGGCTATGGACTCAATCACTGAAAGGTTTAGGATGCGGTCAGCATATGGGAACTCCCACTTGGACCAAGACATCTGTAAAGCTTGGTTATCTCGTCTAAGGTACTTATAGACGTAGCATGTTGGCACATCGTGGACACCATCAGTCAGTACAAATATAATATCTTCGTTAGTGTTTGACACTAAAGCTGTGGCATTACCTTTTATATAACGAGGTACATTGAGGGTCGCATCAATAGCGATATTGCTTGAAGTATCTGCCTGTACGAAGAACTCACGAACACCTGTGAAACCTTCTCGGTTAGTGGCGAAGTAAACATACTCACCAGCACCAATTGGCTCTGCTCGTAAACTAGATTCATATTCAGTTGTCTGGTTAATGGACACCGTTTCTGGAGTCAATGAATCCCCTGCGCTCAACATGAATTGAGTTTGGTCAGAGAACAGTAGAAGCGTTTCGTTAAATGGGATTGCATGACGGAGTATAGAGACCTTAGTGTGGCTAACTGCTACATCAATCGGGTCAGTCGCTAGTACAGTGGTCACAGTCTCAGGGTAAAACGAGAAGTAAGTACCTGTTCGGCTAAAGATGACATTCTCATCTGCAATTACGCCTAGGCGATTACGATGAAAGAATACATCATTAAGTTTCTTACCAACAAAGGATGGGTCAGAAGATGATATTTCATCACCTACAGTTCTGTTTCCCCAATCGTTAGGCTCAAAAGTGAATGTATCGTCTGCATTACGGGTTAACTTCCAAGGCATGTTGGCATTATCTAAAGTAGAGTCAGCCATATCTGCAAGGGTTTCTTTCCAGATACCTTGAGTGGTATCACCAGCTTCATATTCAACATAGTAGTTATCAGCTTCAGAAGTCTCTTCGCCTACTACCTTCATCTTCATGCCATTAAAGCCACGTCTGGGTAAATCAGAGAAGCGTTGGATGGAGCCTTTAGCACCTATTAATGCTGCGTTACCATAGGAGTCTTCAGTTCTTAGAGTGAAGTCATTACCATCTGTCCGTTCAATACGGATAGCAGAGCCATCCCAAGTAATCGTGTATACAGAACCTAGGTTTGCCACTAATTGAGTAGCCAGTTGGTTAGCAATATTGTTGGTTTTTAAGTCAGCCTTCACATCGTCACTGGTGGTATAACTAGCTCTTTCAACATCATCCAAGTAAATCTTGTAGTCAGTAGAGTAGTTACCTTGCTTACAATGGACTATGGCTTCAGGCCAATCTGGAGTAGATGTGCTTGGAGTAACTGTAGTCACTACTGATTTGTTAAGGATAAAGGTGAAGTCAGCGATTGTTACCGCTTTAAAGTCCGTTAGAGAATTTCCACTAGACAAGTAAGAGTAACCTGAAGGAGTGCTAACTGTGTGTTCAGTACCATAAAAATCGAACACTCGTAGTGAGGTATTGTCAGCAACGACAATGTATCGTTCTGTGACATCTCGGTTAATGGTGTGAATAAAGTAGTTACCTGTGGATAATGCATCGGTCACCAAAGTAGCTAAATGCTGGGTTGGTGGTCGTTTCCGTAAACCACTAATAACTGAACTAAATGCATTCACCTGTTCTTCTGCTTGAGAGTTCAAGCGTACACTAGGGGATTGCTGTGAAACCCCGTTAGCGAGGTTAGGTATTGAGCTACTTACAAGTGACATGTCTTACCTCTTTATGATTCGGTAAACGTCTGCGTTACCTGTCAGGATGTTATAGTCAGCATTCGCAGATTCCATTAGACGTAGGGTCGTTAGAGCTTGGTACTCATCTTCACGGTTCATACCATGTAAGGAGTCAGAGCCTAATAAACGGTCTTGTAGAATTCGGGCTGCTCGAAGAGCGATGTAGTTACGCGCTGCCTCTGGTATTTCATCAAAGGCCAGCAATAGAATTAGGTCACATTTCACAGTTTCAGTGAACGTGTATGTATGGTTTTTACGGTCATACGCCCGTGAGCCACGTTGTACTATTTGATAAGCATGAGACTCATTTGTCGAGTCAACAGCCATGATGTTTGTTGGTAGTGGCAGATTAGAATTCTGGTCAGGTACCAATGGGTAATTGTACTCAGAATTGAAGTACCAACCTTCAGCTTGAACGCTACGGTTAACAGTAGCCAGTATAGACTGTGCAGTAATCGCGTCTACTGAGGTCATGTTTACCAAGGTGTTCACTGGAGCTTCACCAATGGTATTGAGCATTGTATTAACTGCTTCAAGCTCAGTTGTAGGTGTTAGAGACATGGTAGTGAATCCTTAAAAATGAAAAAAAGGGGAACCGAAGTTCCCCAATTGTGTTTCTATAAGTTAGAAACTTACTTACTTGCTATACAAGTGCTAATTCAATAGCAGCTTCTGGACGCAATACGCCATGACCCATAGCATACTTAGCTACGAATAGAGTTCCTTGACGGCGAATGTCGTACTCAGACTCCAGGCCTAGGTCCATTAACTTAACTGTAGCTACAGCAGACTTGTGGAATACCACAGCCTTAGTCTTAGTGAAGTCAGCGTGGTAAGTGTTGCTCTCACCAGCATCAGCAGTCTGCACACCAGTTGGGATGTGGTTAGACTTAACGATAGTGATACCAGCAATACGTAATACCTTGCCTTCAGCGTATGCACCTTCACCACCCCAATCTTTGTTCAAGACAGTAGTGTCTTGTGCAAGCTTGTAGTAGATAGCTGGTGATACAACAGCACAACGGTCATCTTCTGGGATGTCCTTGCCGTCCATTTCTTCAGCAGCAGCAAACAATGCAGCTACGATGTTGGCAGAAGTGGTGAAGTTAGCTTTAGTGATTACAGTGCCAGACTTGCCAGAACCAGTGATGGTCTCAGCGCCACGGGCAGCTTGTACAACTACGCGCAAGATGTTCTTGTCATAGGTGTTAGCTAGTACGTTGCCTAACTCTTTAGTGTAAGTAGAACGCACGTCATAGTGGTTCTTAGCTTCATCAATGTTCGCAATGAAAGCTGGTGCTACTAGCAATGAATCGACAGAGATAACTTTCTCAGCTGCCTTGATAGAGCCACCTAAGATTTCTTCACCAACATTGTGGTAAGAAGCAGTTGCAGTACCCATAACTGGGAACGAAGCAGACTTGCCGTTAGAGATAGTACGAACAGAATGCAATGGAGCCATTACGTTCTTTTCTTCAAATTGTGTGATTACTTCGCCAGCGAATAGCTTTAGAAATAGTGCGTCAGTTGCGCCTGCGCCATTAACTTGGCCTAGGTTTGATACAGTTGCGTTACTCATTTTAATAGTCCTTAGAAAAGTATTGAAGTTTCAAGTTATTGTTCTCTTGAGGCTTCGGCCTTTCCGTGACTTCCACAGTGTTGTCCCCCTCGAGGGCATTGTATTTGTCAGTGGTTTAGCTGTGAGCTTGTAGAGGATGTACAGCTAGATAACGCTAGAACGCGCTAACTTAGCTTCGACTTGCTTGCGGAATGCAGGGTCAGTCTTGTATTTAGGGTTACGCATTGCTTCGGTAACCTGTGCTACGCTTTCAAACTTTGTCCCTGCATTTGCAGTAGTTTCACCAGAGATTAGAGAAGGGTTACTTCCATTTTCTGCTTGGTATTTAGCGTGAAGGCCGCGAACGGCTAATTGTATTTGTGCTGGGTCAGAGGTTCCCATGACATTGTTGTATGCATCGACTTCTGTCTTATCAAGACTAGAGGAAGCCCATTGCATCATGCTGCCATAAGTCTCTTCACCACCTACGGTACTGAACATGTCAGTGCGTAGACGGGTGGCTAGTGCTTCTTGACCAGCGATGTATGAATCAACTACATCACGTGGGATGCCAGACTTATTGATGGCCTCGTAGGTTTCATCAGATAGTCCTCCATTTGAACCGTACTCTGTTTGCAGAGCATCGAAGTCTAAACCTGCGTTAGTGGCAGCTTCTTTAGCATCATCGTTGGTTGGAATTTCAGAAGGTGTTTCATCAGAAGCAGTTACTTCTGGTTCTGTACCGCCTGACATCTTCTTTTCAAGTGCAGCATAAGACTTAGCCATATCTTCTGGAGTCTTAAACTTCTCTGGTAACCACTCAGGCCTTTCATCCGAATTGGACTCTGGGTTCTCTGGGGTCTGGGGTGCATCGCCATTGGCTTTAGCTACCATCGCATCAATGTGCGCTTGGTCAGGCTCTTGTTCGCCTTGGGCAATAGTTACAGAATCTACCATGTTGTTTATTCATTTCCTTGTGGTGCTTGCATTTGCTCTTTCATAGCATCGAATGCTTGAGGGGCTAACTGTTGTCCAGTTTGCATCATCATCGCCTGCTGTTCTTCTTGTTGCATCTCTTCTTCAGATTTAATCAAGCCATCCATATCCATGCCTAGGGAAGTACCAACACGGGTAATGTAATCACCAATGTTCATATACTTCTGAATTGCTTCAGGTCCTAGAGGAGCTAGATGTTCAAGCATTGCAGCTAATTTATTTAAGTCATGGCCTCGGCCTAAAGCCTCAAGTCCAGTGACGATTGTTGGAGACACCAAACCCTTCGGCAATTGCGGAACTTTCTTCTGCTTTTGCATCTGGAGTAATAGGCGGTTTACTAATGGGAGTTGGAATTCCTGACTCAAGATTGAATAGATACCACCGAGGGCATCTTCCAATTCGGAAGCCATGTAGCGAATCTCTTCGGCTGTCACTCGTTCAGCTTTACGCTGGACTGAGGAATTCATAAGGAAGGCAAAGGACAAACGCTCTTTGATTTCCTGTGAGGATTGGAAAGCTATCTGCATATCGCCAGACTTATTGACTTGCAGTGTGCTTACATCGTTAGCATCACCTTCACGGATAGCACCATTAGGGGCTTCTGCTAGGACTCGCGCACGTGTCGTACCATTTGGGCGTACTAAGAATAGTACCTTGGCACTAGCGGCTGCAGCTTCAACGATAGATTGTGTTAGAGACTCAAGTGAATTTAGGTCACCTTGGTATTCTTCTACATAACCACGTCCATAAGACTCACCATCAATGCGGCTTAGTCGTAGTGGAATCCACGGGGATTTATCTAATGGGAACGTACCAGTAGCTTCAGGTACATTGATGCCGGCAACTTCTTGTGTGACATTCCACTTACCATCCCTACGGACGACATGTGTGAACAGAGCTACGGGTTCATCTTGGCTAGTGTCTTCATCAGAAGTTTCTAGCAACTCACGTATCTCTTCAGGCAAAGCACTAGGTGACACATCTTCTTTAGTGATGATTTCTAGTGGATTACCCATTGGGTCACGTTTAAGAACGTAGCGGTCTAAATGGAATACTCGCATACCACCTTTATCAGGTTGATATAGAAGTACATTACCTGCAACCAACAGGTGTTTAATAGCTTCAAATGCAGCAATACGAGTTGAAGAAGCTTCAATCTCTGACATTACAGCACGTTCAATTTTGGATAACGCTTCTTCAACTTCTGCCCTTGCACCTTCTTCTTGGGCTAGTTCCTGTAACTTAAAGTCATCCACAGTTAAGCGGAAGAACGGTGAGTTAGGTGGAAGTAGAGCCAGCAACATCTTTGAAGATAAGTTGTTTACACCACGTGCGCCAATACCTTGGAACGGAGTGTATAACTTTGAATGTGCTGAATGCCCATCAGGAGGTAGAAGAGAAGGGATGGTTAGCTTTGCAGCATCCCTAGCTCTATCAAGGAAAGGTTGACGAGCCGCTTCCAAACGCTCATAGCGTTGGCGTATAGCTGTCATATAGATTTACTTCTTTGGAATGTTAATACCAGTAGCTGAAGTGCCACCTACTTGGGAATCAATCCGCAAGCTAGAGGTGCCTTTCTTCTTCTTGTTGTTCTGTGAACGCTTGTTGTCCACATCACCATTAGCACCAATACGAGGGGCGGCTGGTGCAAGGTCGGCTGGTGGGGGTGGTGGTGGATTAGCTTTAGGTGTAGAACCAAAACACATATTTGTTACTCCGAGTCGGGATTAGTTTGTACGTCATTGACGTGAGTGAGAAAATTAATTAGGTCGTACATACCTCTAGTCTTCTGAATGTCATCATGAGATGCAGCCAGAGTTCTATCAGTGATGGGAAAGAATTCCTTAAGAGCTTTTATTAACTCAGTTGAGACAACGGGGAATTTGTCAATAGTCATAAGACTTCCTTATAATGCAATTATATTTAAGTACCCGATTTGTCAAATGCTTCTATCCACATTTTACATTCTGCACTTCGTACAACATCATCAATGGTGAACTCAATCACAGGCACTGGTAAGTTATAGCGTTGGGCAAGGTCAATGATTGTAGACAAACCACTAGCTGTCTTAATGTCAGACTGTTTAATGTCACCATTGATTACGATGCGGCAGTTCTCACCGATACGGGTGGTGAACATCTTCATCTCTTCAGGTGTTGTGTTCTGAGCTTCGTCCATAATGACAAAGGCATCACTGAATGATGAACCACGCATGGTTTCAAACGGAGCAACAATGATTGCACCCCGTCTTATGGCATTTTCATACGCACCACCCATGCAGTTCCTAAGCACTTCAACCACAGGAGTAGTCCACGGAGCCATCTTCTCTTCTAGAGTGCCAGGAAATGAACCTAGTGACCTAGACGAAGGCACATTAGGACGTGTCAGGATTATCTTATCGATAGTTCCCTTCATGTATAAGTGTGCTGCCATTGTGCTAGCGATGTACGTCTTACCTGTACCAGCGCAGCCTAAGCTGATGGTCTGGGTGAAGTTGTTAATCGCCTCAATGTAACGGGCTTGCATCTTGTTCTTAGGTTGAAGTGCAGTACGAGGTGAGCGTTCTTCTTCGAACTTCTCTTTAATCTCTCGCTTAGGTTTTTGCTTACGTACTTGTCGAGACATGTTTACCATCCCCATGAGTCACCAGACATACCATCTGCTGAGTAATCCGTTACGCGACCTTCAAAGAAGTTCTTGAAGCTATCGCCATTTAATACCCAATCTAGCCAAGGCAGTGGGTTCTCTTGAATATCCCAATTGGGCTTTAATCCTAGGTTTACCAATCGCCTGTCTGCGATGAACCTGATATACGTCTTAACTTCGCTTGCGCTGAGACCTTCCATAGGACCCAGTTCAAACGCCAAATCAATAACCTTATCCTCAAGTGACACCGCAGTGCGGTACATCTCGTAGATACCCAATTTGAATTCATCAGTTACGACCTCTGGATTTTCTTTAATAAATGTTCTGAATATCTCAGTCATACCTGCAACATGGATAGTCTCATCACGGATAGACCATTCAACTATCTCGCACATGCCTTTTAACTTTCCAAAGCGTTGGAAGTTCAGTAGCATCACGAATGCAGAGAACAGGGACATACCTTCATTACACACAGTCTGGGCAAGAGCTTTTGCTAGGCCAGCTTTAGTGTCTGGGTTAA
>Ga0209384_1001173_pt1 | contig 14304 bp, 10 predicted proteins | sample CoawatmetaG05DNA_FD_187511 | JGI IMG/M metagenome (GOLD analysis project Ga0209384, IMG submission 187511) | Marine microbial communities from the West Antarctic Peninsula - Coastal water metaG058-DNA (SPAdes) (version 2) | ecosystem: Environmental > Aquatic > Marine > Coastal ... | reverse complement strand
GATAATGAAGAACTTATTTCTGAATATATACTGTCTAGCTTAACAGCTTTATTTTTAAAATTTTCTAATTTAGATTTTGCAGAACCAAAAAACACATGACCATTAAACTTTTCATAATCTATATTTAGGTTAAGGTCTTTTTGTAATCTATTAACCTGTTCTACAATGTTTTCTCCAACGGATGCTTCTATCTCATTATAGTTGGTAGAAGCGTCTGATATTGGCGCATCTAATGTAGCAAATGATATATCTATATCTAAACCTAATCCAGCTACAACAAGTTGTTCCCTATCAATAAAGAAAATAGTTTCGGTTTGTGAAGATAAAAACTTATTTGATATATTAAAATTAGTTGATAAAGTTTCCATATCAGTTGGTAAAGGTTGGTTTAATTTTAATATTAAAGTTCTTTTATTACCGGTGACTTCATCAAAAGCATATCCATTAATAGGAATTAATCGTCCTTGTGATAATTCTAAATAAGAATTAAATTGATATGATCCTTCATCTTCTTCATTTGAATCTTCATTCATGAAGTTTGATACCAAGTCTCTTAGACCATTATCTATTTCAAAGTTAACCGAATTTAATCTAACTTCTTTTCTACTTGGAGATACCTGCGATATGTGAAAAATATCACCTTGAGGAAATCTTTTTAGAAAATCATATTGTAAGTTATAGTTAGCTTCACCAAAATTATTTCTATCTAAATACTCATTTGGTTTTAAAAATAACTCATCATCTTTTACATAGAAATCAATATCTTTTTGCAAGTCTTGACCATCCAAATAAAAACCTATGTCGGAAAATACAGATAACTTTACTACTCCTTGTTGCACATCATCAGCAGTAAATGTATAATCACTATTATCGGATATTAGTTGTAAGGTGTCGTTGTTATATGATTGTAGTATTTCCATTAAAATGCTTGTTTTTTGTTATCTGTTTCTAAAAGAGGAGTTTCCATTGTAGATTCTTTTTGTATCCTACCACCTTGTGGTTGATTAACTTTATAGTCTCCAATTAAAATTCCAATCTCCTCTGAACCAGCTTGATTTTGTATTGCTGAATATTCAGAGTTTGATGGATCTAAATCAACAACACATTTATCATCTCTTATAAATATGTCGGTTGCTAAACTATTGATAGGTAAACTTCCTGATTTTTGATTTATCCACTCTAATTTATTAGCACCTATGAAATCATAAATATCTTTTGGTTCTGTAAATACCCTTGTTTGTCCTAAATCTAATTGACCAGGTTGTTTTCCTAAAAAATCATTATTAAATTTTTCTATATAGTCCCTAGATGAAACTCGTTCTAAATAATCATCTTGAATAAAGTTATCATCCTTTACAATTTTAGAAACTGAATTGTGGTATTTTGATTCCCCATCAAACCCACCTATAATTGCTTGATTTTTATCCAATGGTAAAAAGTTAAAATCAGCTCCACTAAATATAGAAAAATCTTGAGATGTAAATAAACCATCATTAATTAATATATTTGTTGTTATTAATTTAGATTCTAATACAGTAGTTATTTGTATATCAGTTCTATACACAATAGTCTTAATTGTTTTTAAACCAGGAGTATTATACACATGAGGACTTAAATTAAAATAAGATTTATCATTAACGGTGTCATAATTTTTAATAAAACTATCAGTTCTAGCAAATTCTCTAAAATATTTTTTTAAATTCCAATCACTTGGATTATCTGTATTATACCAATTAAAATGAAAACTATTTAACAATTGTTGATTGGTTAATTTTTGTTTTTCATCACCCCATTGTATTACTTGGTATTTATAAATACCGGAGTTTAATAAATCGGTATTTATATTTTCTCCTAAATCCACTTCCACTTTTTCTAAGTTAATTTCTTTTACTTGAAAATAAAATCTATGATTAGAATTAGTTATAAAATCATTTGCATTTCTATTGTTAGCACTATCTTTTATATTTTTTTGACGACTATTAATAGTAATATAAGGTTTTCCTGTAAGTGTGTTTGCTGGTGATATAGGAGCAAATACTTTACCATAAAGTTCTATATCAATCCATTCATTAAACTGTAAATTTACATCATGCGTATATTCAGTTGGTCCTAAATTTGTATTAGAATGACTATTAGTCAACGATTTTGTATAAAAAATTCCATTTTCATTATTGTCACTACTTAAATCCAAAACACCAACACCAATATCAATATTATAATCATCATCGGATTCATCTTGTATATAAATTCTAGCACTAATTTTTATTCTAAAAGTTGAGTTTGGAACAAAAACATCAAGAATGTTATCTATCTTGTCACTAGGATAAAGAACAAATTCCGAATCCTTTCTCCACATAACAGTTGGAAATTGAGGCCCATCAGCATCATCATTAATAGAGTTTGGTGCTCTTATACTTAATATTGGAAATCTATCATTATCATTGTTACCAAGATTTCCACTATATTCTTTTCCATCACCTCGATTATTATTATCTCTACTAGGTGGTAACCCACTTTTGTAATAACCATGTCTGGCTCGCATAGTTACATTTTCAACTTTATCTTCACTACTTACGGCAACTGCATCATCACCAGTACCACTCCAATTATTTTTGGGTTGTCTAAACCCTATTAATTCATCATCAGTATTTCCGTTATCATATACCTTTTCTAAAAGTGCTGGAGGAATATCTTCACTTAATTTTCTTGGACTTCTCGGTATTGATTCTTTAAATAAAGATAATTCTTCATCACCATCTGTTGTTTTTATATCATCCTCTTCAAATTTTAATTTAGTAAAACCAAGATTACTTTCAGCAATTGATGATTTTGGTCTTCGTATTACCACCTCGTAACCAACAGGCATATCTTCACTTCTTAAAACAGGAATACCATCATACTGAGAAGCAGCTCTATAATCAACTTCATTAGCTTGATTTCCCCAAGTGTAGACTTCTGCTAAATTTGATTCACCACCAAACTGAGGTGAATCTTGGTCATTAAAGTATACATCATCGGAGTCAAAGGATGTTGCATTTTGTCCTGAATTTGCCCTTAATTCAAATGGCGCTGGTAAATACATAACTTTATTTGTAGCAGCATTCGCATCCAACCAATCTTCGCCAGCTAAATAACCCAAAATACCACTATCTTGTGCAAAAGCATCCGCGTCTATATCACCCGCATAAACAACATCAAGTTGAATTGCTTCAATTTCATTTTCATCACCTTTTATATCTATTACATTATACTCATGATTCCAATAACTAAATAATTTAATCCTATCCAACACTTTAATCGGATATTCCGTTTTTGATATTGGAGGAGTAAATTCTATACGATAAGCACCATTACCCAAAGCATATCTTCTACTGCCTACATTTCCTTCGGATGATGGATTTACAAATGTGTTCCATTTAATTACAAAAGGGGTATCTTCATGATTCAAAACAATATTTTGAATTACTGTTGGATTTGGATTACCAGGCTCTTTATCATTTAAATAACCAATATTCCAATTATCATTCCAGTAATCTATAATTTTATCGTCATCATCTCCCCAAAATTTATCAGTTCCAGCACCCGAATTTATATATAACCCAAATAAACGCGTTGTGTCAATGCTTTCTACATCATTTGAAATTTCAAACTCCTCACCTTCTTCAATTTCTATAAATTTTTGATCATAGTTAACAAATGGTGTATCCCCCTCTTCTTGGGTTTCTTCTTTTATAAAATCAATACCAAAGTTAATTTTTACAGGATAAGATGATTCTATAAAACTATTATTTTTATTTAAATAATTGTAAGCAATTGGTTTTACTTTATTTTCTAATTCTTCCAAATCAACGGGTGTATTATTTTCATTTTGTACAAAAGCAAATCCAAATAATTCGTCTTTTATAAATCCAGTAAGTCCTGGATTTATAAAACTTTGTGCCGGTTGTTGACTAAATAGATTTTGATAAATAAATCTTTTATTAGAAAGTGAAATATCTTCCCAACTACCTAATGAAAATTCTTTTAAATTAGCATTATCCAAACCAAGTTCTTTTATAGAACCAGATGGGTATACACCTGGTGTTTTTACTGATGGGTAATTATCTTTTTTGTCGTAAGCCATTAGAATGCCTGTTCATTTTTATTTTTTTCAATGCCATCTGGTATAATTAAACCTTCTATATTTAATCTCAAATCTCTGTCAAGTGATAATTTAAAATCTTGAACATACTCTAATTTATTAAAATTGGTTTTATCAATTATATCATCTGTATTAATTTGGTCAAAATCTAAATTAAATATTAAGTTATCATCCACTTCATCTAAATCTGTTATTGGTGCCGTACTTACTCCATATAAATTTTTAATATTTATCTCTTCTACAAAATTACCATATATATCTAACTTAGGTAAATTTGGATAATAATAATTATTATCCCATACTTGTTCATCATCTTGATTTATAATTACTTCCTTGTACGGAGTTCTTGGAGTTCTTGAACCATTTAAAGGATTGTTACCATCTTCTATTGTAATTCCACTTTTATTTAAAAGAGTATAATCATTTGGTATTATATTTTCCCAATAAATATTTTCATTTGGTATATCACTATCATCACTTGCAAATCCCAGCTGCTCCCACATTGGTTTTACACCCTTGTAAATTTTAGTTGTGGCTAGGTCAAAGTTATTTAAACCATTTTCCTTAAAAGTATCAAATGTTTTTTTATTTATAAATCCATTATGTATTGTAGAATTAGAAGCATTTTTTATTTCCACATTATATGGTTGATAAAAAGAAAAAAATTCTTCAGATAAAATATCAGATGATATTTTATTTATAAAATTTAATAATTCTAGTTTATCATAATCATTTACCCCATCGATAAGTTCAATACTAGATCGTGATGTATCTTTTGTTATTGGATTTACTCCAATAGTATTAATTGCAGATTTAACTAATGTTGAATTGTCCGATATACCACCTATGGTGGTAAAATTATCATAGTTGTATAGATTAAGTTCATAGTTTTTAGATGGGTTTAATAATATATTGGTTTCAAATTTTTCATAAGCATTTATTTTTTCATTTTTATAGCTTACATATACAACACCACTTATAGTATAAAAACCTGGTTTTTTATAGGTATGTTTTAATAAAGTAGTTCCTTCTAAAAGTTTAGGTTCTGTTGTATGCTCTATTGAAGAACCATCACCCCAATTTAATTTAAATAAATAATAACCAGTTTCTTCTAGTCCTTTAGCATAAACAGTAAATTTATTTTTACCACCATCAGCTGTTTTTAATCCTCTCGGAGAAAATAAATCTATGTTTCCTGCCCCCACCCTACTATCGGCTCTAGGATAAATGTAATAATTTATTTTACCTTCTGTTGCTAAATAATGTTCTGTTGAATTTATTTTTTTATCCCAATACCTATCAACCCTAATTATTTCATCACCATCGTTAGGATTGGTTACAAATGGCAAAGCATCAATTGAATATCTATATGTTGCTGAATCTACGCTAGACCTATTATAAACTATAACATCACCATTACTATCTGTTGTAATATATGTTTCACAAGCACCAGGTATATTAGTAGTTTCTTTATCATCAGTTAGATACGGTTGAAATGTAGATTTATTAAAATTTGCATCTTCCCAAAAACCTATATCGTTTAAAGTAAATGTTCCAAGTTTTATTCTACTATCTCTATCTTCTACTATTTTAGTGGAGTTTACATTTACAAGAGGATTTTTATATGTAATATCTATCCCTTGTTCAGGTTGAAATACTATAAGTTCACTGCTACCTTCATTTCCACTAGTATATGGTCCTACTGATTGTTCTGCTTGATTAAAAAGTCCTTCTATGGATGTAAATTTTGCCATTATTTATTATTGGTTTTCATCATTTTGTGTACCATCATTACCTTTATAATCACGAGTTTGAGTTGCACCTTTACCTGATGTATCTCCTTGTTCCTCTTCTTGTTCCTCTTCTTGTTGTTGTTCTTCTTGTTGTTCTTCTTGTTGTTCCTCTTCAGTTTCTACTGCTACCCATGACATACCTTGTCCTGTCCATCTCCATTCTCCTTGTGGACTTAAAGTACCTGTCATAAAATTACCTGTCGTTGGACTAAATCCAACAGGAGGATTGGTGGGCATTGGTTCTCCATAAAATCTTTCTTCTTCTTGAGTTTCTTCTTCTTGAGTTTCTTCTTCTTGTTGTTCTTCTTGAGTTTCTTCTTCTTGTTGTTCTTCTTGAGTTTCTTCTTGTTGTTGTTCTTGATTAGGATCTACAATCATCTCTCCTATACTAGATATTGTTATAGTTTGAGTTGTTGATGCTTCACCAAAATCATTAACAGCAGTTAATATAACATTAAACACGCCATTTGAATAGTAAGTATATAATGGATTTCTATCACTTGAAAAATCACCATTTCCAAAATCCCACAATACTTCATCAGCGTTAAGTGTTGCGTCCGTGAATTGAATTTCTTCTGATAATTTAACGATTAGTAGATCGTCACCCGTTGCACTATCGTCAACGGTATCATCATTATTTGCAACTGCCATATTAATTCCTCAATTTAAATTTATTGTTCTCCGCCGGTATCTGCTAAATCTATTACCATTGGATTTTGTATTTCATATGTAAAATTTGGTTCTGGTAAATCTCCTTCTTCACCACTTCCATAGTCAATATTATCATCAACCGGTGGAGCAGTAACACTTATATCATCAACTTTATATCCACGAGCTTTTAGTAAATCGGTTCGGCTTATTATCTCAACCTTACATTTAGCACCTTCTAAACTATTTGCTACTATATCGTTTCTATTACCTACTGGTACAAAAGGCAAATCGTCTTCTGTTTTATCTAAAGTATTGTAATAAATTTTATGATTTAACCAATAATCTTTGTCATTACGAAGTGGATTATCTTCGGATAAATTTGGTTCTACTACATTAGGATTATAAGTAGCGCAGATAAAATACCATTCATTTAAATCACCGGTTGATATTCTTGGATAAATGTTATGAGCCCTAGTAGGAAATCTGAAAACTGGATTATAATTATTGCCTGGTCTAGTTACTAAATCTCTGTTCAATATCCTAGACATACCAATATTACCATTTGAAAGTAAATATCCATAATGATTATCTCTGACTAAAGTATCCTTTACAACCAATCTTAATATCCTATAACTATTACCAGCACCATCAATCGTTACATATGTTTCTAATCTAAATCCACTTCCATCTATTTCATTTGGATTGCCAAAATTAAAAAGAGTTCCACTTGATTGTTTATCTACAAATCTTACCCACATTGTTATTGTAAAACCATCAGTTAAATATAAATTGTTTTTTTGAAATTCTAATTCAGTATTACCAGGTGATTTTAAAATAATTGCTTGATTTGGTTTTCTTATTTTAAGAAATCCATTTGATATGTTTTCATATTCAGGTCGTTGGTCATCTAAATTTTCTATTACATTATCAACATCACCAAGATAAGTGTTAAGTTTATTTCGCATTGACTCAAGAGTTTTATCATTATTATCTCCATTTGCCTGACTATCTAATCTTGTTATTGAAGCGTTTATTTTATTTTCATAACTTATACGAGATTGTTCATCTACTTCATAATTTTCAGGTTGTTCTCCAACACCATCTCCATCCACATCCGTGAAACTTGGAGTTGGACCTACGAAGTCATTAAAATCTGAAAAGAAAGTATTTATCTGTTCTTGTCGATTTGATTGAGCAGGAAGAAGTTCAAATATTTCAGTATCTAAAACTTCTCTAGCTTTATCAGGATCTATTTTAGAACCAGTTTTTGGTTTTGTTAATTGACTTAGGTTTAAAATATCTGTAAATTCAATTCCTACCTTTTTAGCAATATTTATTTCATACCTACCACTATCAAAATTTATTTTATATTGAATAACTTCTTGTGGAGGCGTACCTTCTTCTGGTAATTGTTGGATATCTAAAACAAACTTACCTTCTAATTGAGTAATATTGTTATCAAAAATATAATTACATAACTGTTCAAAAGTATCACTATGTATATTGTTTTTATTTTCTAAAGTATTTCTGTCTTTCTTATAAAATATAAGAGGCTCATCTTCAGTACGACCAGATCGTTTTATTCCATCACGAATAGTTGTTTGAAGAGCTAATACATCTTCATCAGTTAATGTGTTTGACTCAAACCATAGTTTATAAAATAAATTACTTACTAGTTCACGAGTTTCTTGTATATCAGCATAGCTAGCTTTTCTAAATATTATTTCATTCGGAATTAGTTCATGAATTATTCCCAATTCACCCACACCGATCATAAATTCACCATCTTGATGTATATGATAAGGACCTATATATTGTTCTTCTGGATTTTCTACAAAATAAAAATTATCTTCGGGTGTAGCATTTAAACTAACTTCTATAATAGGATTTTGGTTTATTCCTGATTCTTCTTCAACTGTGTCACCACCATCATAAATAGCCATGATTAAGTCCTTAGTATAAATTCAAAATCATTATCATAAATTATTTCTTGACCATCATCGTGATTAACTTTTATTAAAATCTTATAAGCACGATTGGGTTCAAATGAATCCAAATCTTGTTTGAAATAATTAGAAGTTGTATCACAACTCATAGTCGTGTAAGCACTAAATGGAACAACTGATTCATTTGTTGCCATATCAATAATAGAATAAACACCTTTACCTTCAGGTATAAAACTAGCACTAACGGTTTGAACCGATGTTGTAAATGATTTTTGTATGTATCTTTTACGAGCACCAAATCTAAATTTTACAGTTTCGTTTTCTTTATACGCTTCTCGTAAGTGTATAGGGTATAGGTAGTTCTCACTATTACCAGAAACATCCAAGGTGGTCAAGCTACCTGTGTTAGAACCAGTTGCTGGAAGATGGTCGTCCCACTTTAATTCTATCTTAGGAGAGTATATTGTATTGGTTTGTCTTGAGAAAAATTTAAGGTCTTCAAAACTAGTAGAAGATGTTTCTCTACTACCGGATAGTCTGATTAATAGTCCATGATTTTGATTAGTTCCATTAAACCATTTCTTACTAACATCAGTTATATCCATGTTAAGGTCAGGAGATTCTGCTGAAAATGCTTGGGTTACTTCATCACCAGCAATATAACTAGCACCACTACTACCAGTAGGAACACCTGCAGTCCATAAAGAACTTTCTAACTGCCATTCGATTTCTGTAGCACCATCTTTGTTTTGTCGGTATAACCAACTACAACCATCAGTTGTTTTTGGAACATTTAATTCTCTACCCACACCTTCATCCCAAGATTCACTTATAGGATAAGCAGCAATTGTGTATTCTTCACTTAAACCACTCGTTCCCTCTGTTTCATAAAGTCTAAGGTTTAACTTATAGTCATTTGGTAAAACAGATGAACTAATATAGTTTTCTATTTCGTTAGTATCAAATTGAACAAGAACCCTTGTTTGATAAGAAAATGTTCTATCAAAAAATACTTTTTTTAATTCTAGTATCTCATCTTGTCCTGTGTTCTTATCTTTAAAGTCTTCACCTGTGGTTGTATCGGAGCCACTATTAATAAAAGTATCTTTGGTTGTAAAAAAATATCTATGCATTATATTACCTTCCCGTAAATATCTTGGTTTGGATTTTTTAATTCAAAAACCGATGGGGTTACCGATGGTCTATAAATATCATCTACGAGAGAACCATCAAAACTATATTTAAATCCATAACCACTTTCACCACCACTACTATCACCATCACCTTGGAAAGAATGTAATCCTCTACCTTCAGCATAACTACTATTCCCATCTTGAAATAATGATAACTCTTTGATTCCAATAACACCATTCAATCCCAATATATTATATCGTAAATCATTCATATTAATTGATTGTCTAAATTGCATCTTCTCTACCTTAAAAAAGTCTTTTATGGTTTGAATAACATTTAGTTTAACTTCGGTTAGATTAAATCTCCTATCACCATTAACAATAAAATTAACACCAAAGTTTATTAGATAGCCAGAAAACAATGTTTCTTTTAAAATAAATCCAAAATCAACAACATCATTAATCATTCTAAATTGATTAAGATAAGTTGCTACATTTTGTAAAATAAGTTGTGGTGTTTGTACAAGTTGTCTATTTTCATTATAAGAAAGAGTAGATACTAAAAGACCACTTTCTAATCTCTCAACATAAGCTTTAGCAATACTACCAAACTTTGCTGGAATACTTTGTATTCTTGCTGTATAATCTTCTTTGGTTACACATCGAAGTTGAGTAGCAAAAAATGCACTAGCATTGTTTCTAATCTCATCTACAGTTTGACCATCTGTCCCACCAACACTAGGTTCATCATTTGTCACAGATATGGTTACACCGGCAGGAGCATTGTTTATAGTTGTAAGCTCTCCGGCTTGGACATTTGATGTAGCACCACCACCAGCTCTATATGTAAAAGTTAATGTAGTGTTTGTTGGAGTCTCACCTAAATTTAAATTATTACTTATCGTAGAATTTATAGCACCAATATCAGCAATACTATCTCCATTTATTGTTACACCAGCTTGTTCTACAGGATCTACATTTGTAGCGTTATCATTGAATTTAAATAACCCATTACCAAAACAAACCTTATATGTTTGTGTATCCTCATCAAATTTTGATATAAATTTTTTATTTGTTCTTATGTATTCAGCAACATATGGAACAGGTATAACAGAATTAGTTCCATCGTTTTCTCCACCAAGACCTTGGTCATAAGCAGTAGTTCTATTGTTATCATCAGAGTAATGAGTTTCTTTTAGAACCTTTTCTTGTGCTAAATAATCTACTTCATACCATGTAAGTCCAGATGAGTCTATACAACTTAATATCTCAACTACATTATCATCGCCTAAATCTAATTCTAAAAATTTAGTTGGACTTGATATGGTAAATGTTTTTGTTTTTGTTTGACCGGAGACAGCTCTTACATATCGGGTAAGAGTATAAGAACTAGCTTCACCATCTGAATTTAATATTGGAGCACTTGTAAAAGGATCATCATTAACTTGTATTGAACCACTTGATGTAAAGTCAATTTCACTGGTAGTTTCAAAAAGTATTTGTGAGTCTACATTTGAAACAATTTGTATCCCCTCATCTATTGAAGAAGGAGCAGTTCCATATGATGGTAGACCAGTTGTCCCATCGGCATCTATAGTTGTTGTTACTTTTAAACGAGCAACTGATGGTGTCTTGTTTGGAGTTTTATATCCTAAAAATTCAGAAAGTCTTCTTACATTTCTTTTTTCAGTTGCTGTTGCTAGTAAGTTTTCTTTATAGTTGTAATCAATATAATAAGAAAGAACATCACCAACATAGCTTGATAATTCTATTAACATCATACCAGGTGATGTTTCATTAAAATCCTTATATGTATCAGGAAAATAGGATTTGGTATATTCAATCAAGTCGGCTTTAATCGTACTGAAATCTTTACTTGTATAGTTAACATTTGTTTCTATTAGTTTTTGTTTATCGGTATATGCCATTAGTAAGCTCCATCACTTGTTGTTGTGGTGCCACCGACACCATCAAATGTAACCTGAACACTTTCTAATGAGTTTGGTGTTCTTCTTATATTAAATTCTATATTAATGTTTGTTTGATTATCATCATTTCTTCTTTCAACATTAATGTTTGTTAAATTTACAAATGGTAACCATCTTTCAAAAACATCAACAATATTATTTTCAATCTGTATTTGTAAATCTTCTGTCATTTGTTCAAAAAGAAGTTGTTTTAAATTGACACCCAAGTTAGGTTGAAATAATCTTTCACCTTGATTGGTTTGTAATAAAAGTTGTATATTAGCTTTTATAGCATCAATAGTAGTTTCTGTGGTATTAAATAATCCATTACCACCGGCAGTTCTATTAAAGGGAAAGTCTATTCCAACTGATACCCTACTATCTTGATCTTCTATAAATCTATTTTTTCTTTTATCTAGTATTGGCATTATACAGGTTCCCTATCTGTTCCAGGTGTTATGGTTTTTAATTTAACTTTAGATACATTTGACTCAACAGCACCTAATGGGTTTGTTGTAGCTACACCCTCTTCTGATGATTTCATTTCTAAAAATATTTTACTAGGCGTTCCATCAGCACCAACTACAGTACCAGGACCAACGGGTGTCATAACTGTAATTCCAACCGATGTCATTTTTAAATCAGTAATAGTAAATGTTTGAGATTGAATAAATGTAATTATAGCATCAGTTAAATTTTCAGCCAGAACATCTATCTTTTTAATTGCTTTATCGTTAAAATTAAAATTATCACCAGTCTGAGTTGGTTCAAGATTTGTTATAAAAGCAATTGCTATGTCTTCTTTAAGCCCCATTAATAGGTCCTTTATTAAAGTTTGATTTTTCTTCTGTTTTTTTCATTACACCAGAATAATCTTTAGTGAAAGCATTTGCTAGATGATCAGGTAAGTTCTGAGTATCATCAACTACTGATTTTACTTCTGTTTCTTTATCCATATTTTTCCATTCACCTGAATGAGCAGTTTCTTGTAAAATATCATTTAAGATAGAATTTTTAGTAATTGGAACTCTCGTGTTAGGAACTGATGTATTTTTTTTACTTGGAGATGAGTTATGTTGTGGCACTCTATCTTCAACTATACTATTAGTTTTATTACTAACTAACACTTCATCTAACTTTTTCTCAACTGCTGCAAATTTAAAATCTAATTCTTCTCTTATTACTTCTCTTATTAACTTCTTAAATATATTAACCTTCATTATCACTCCTATCTGTATTTGTTTCTATAAAATGTTTCTTACTTAAAAATTTTGTTATACTATCTTTATAAACTCCAGTATCACTATTTGGTCGTTCTCCATCAGGTGGTGGTGTTAGTTCTGTAATTAAAGTTTGTATTCTATTATACATAGGTGTTCCCGATTCTTTATCATATAATGGTATAGGAACTCCTTGAACTAATGCTCTTGAATCCTGTAGTATCTCAGCAAACTTTAATAGTAATGCTCTTAATTCATCACCTAATACCATCGGTTCTTTTTTATCTCTAGCTTTCTCTCCTAAATAAATATTACCAGAATTAATAACTGATTGACCTTGATTGTTTAATGTGAAATTAACAGCAGCTCCCAAGTTAATATTTCTACCAGATGATATTGATATATCACCCACATTACTTCTGCTATTAAATATAAGTCTATCCGATGTAATTAAGATTTGGTCAAATTCAGTTTTAGTTTCTTGTTCGGGTATTTCTTGAGAAAAATTATAAAAAGTTTCTAAACCCTCGGTAGGTTCAATATTAGTTAATAATTTACTATTACCCTTATTAATCTGAAAATTAGGATTTATAGCAGTTGTATTTGGTAAGGTAACTGATGAGTCTGTCGATAATCTAAAGAAACCTAAATTTTGTTCTATACTACCATTAGACATAAATGATATTAAAGAACCAACCATTGGATTTTCAGTTCCAGCTGGTATATTGGTATTATGTAAATTTAATATAGGAAATATATCACGAGAGCCTAATCTAATACTATTTCCATGGCGACCTTCTAATGATAAATCAGTATGCTTTGAGTTGTGATAATAATCATTAGGTAATCCATCTAATACAACATTCCTATTTTTCTGTAGTTTAGGAACATTGGATATTGGATAAGCAGAACCATATCCTATCGAGGATTCTATATCATAATCGTTTGATCCTAAAGCATCTCTTCTTTTACTCCATGCTGGATTTGATCCTACATTGGGTGTATTAAAAGAATTCAATGGACCCATATAATAAAAAGATTCATATATCAAAGTCATTAAAACTAAATCACCCTTAGTAATAGAATCACTTATACCTCTGATAAGAGGAATTGCTGAAACTATCTGACTCATAGTTGGTAATGAAGAGTCTAATGGCTTTACTTTAATTGCCTGTGAAGATACAGAATTTTCTCCACCTCTAGGACTATCAGATTCATTTAGATGAACTTGAACTACATGACCTAAAAAAAAATCTATATCTTTTTCAACTAAGTTTTGATATATCCTACCTAAACCCATTATGTTTTTCCATACTTACTTCTTACATCAGACATATCAACAATCTCATCTTTCTTTTTTTGTAAATCAGTTGTTACATCTTCAAGAGTTGCCATAAGTTGTTCTTTCTCTTCTTCAGAAAGTAAAGCCGTACCACTATCATCAACCGTTTGC
>Ga0209384_1001171_pt1 | contig 14315 bp, 9 predicted proteins | sample CoawatmetaG05DNA_FD_187511 | JGI IMG/M metagenome (GOLD analysis project Ga0209384, IMG submission 187511) | Marine microbial communities from the West Antarctic Peninsula - Coastal water metaG058-DNA (SPAdes) (version 2) | ecosystem: Environmental > Aquatic > Marine > Coastal ... | reverse complement strand
ATAACACCGCTACTCATTTTATATGGTGTCTTTCTTGTGTGCGTTACAAACCAACTATTTAGCAGACAAACAATGCGTTCTTTTTCACTTAAACCAATCCAAGTGCCACCAGCTAACCCATCTTTTAGATAGCTTAATTGAATACCATTTTCTAAATACTCCTTTGGTGGAAGCATTTTTCTAAATGGCGTTTCATCTCTATTAGGGGTTAAAATAAATTATTATTTCCCAAAGGAAAATGCGTTACAGTGCACATAGTTACTTTTTAATTAATTACTATAGTTTGGTGATGATTATTGAATTTATAATGATAAAAGACCTCAAAATTCCATTCAATTTATTGAAACAAAATTTGTACCTTCGACGCTCAAAATTAGTAGATTAAAACTTAAATATAGATACAATGGCAAGAGGATTTTTTAATGTTCCAAAAGCAGTAAACGAACCAGTAAAGGAGTATGCTCCAGGTTCTCCAGAAAAAGAAGAATTATTAGCTACTTATAGGGCTATGTTTAATAGCAACGTTGATGTGCCCATGCATATTAACGGTGAAGAAGTTAGAACGGGAAACACAAAGAATATTACACCTCCGCATGACCATAAACATGTGGTTGGACAATATCATACTGCAGATAAAACGCATGTAGATAGTGCAATTTCTACCGCTTTAGCAGCAAGACAAGCTTGGTCTCGCGTAAGCTGGACAGAACGTGCTACTATTTTCTTAAAGGCTGCTGAATTATTAGCAGGACCCTATAGAGCAAGAATGAATGCTGCAACAATGATTGGGCAATCTAAAAATGTACACCAAGCAGAAATAGATGCTGCTTGTGAAACTGTTGACTTTTTGCGTTTCAATGTGCAATATATGATTGACATCTTTAAAGATCAACCAGCATCTTCGCCAGGAATTTGGAACAGAGTTGAGTACAGACCTCTAGAAGGATTTGTCTACGCAATCTCTCCATTTAACTTTACAGCTATTGCCGCAAATTTACCTGCATCTGCAGCAATGATGGGAAATGTTGTGGTTTGGAAACCTTCTGATCATCAAGCATATTCTGCACAAGTAATTGTAGATTTATTTAAAGAAGCTGGTTTGCCAGATGGTGTTATTAATGTAGTATATGGAGATCCAGTAATGATTTCTGATACTGTTTTAGCTTCTAGAGATTTCTCTGGATTGCACTTTACGGGTTCTACACAGGTTTTCAAAAATTTATGGAAACAAATAGGAAATAACATTCACAATTATAAAACATATCCAAGAATTGTTGGAGAAACGGGTGGAAAAGATTTTATTTGGGTACACAAGTCTTCAAATCCAATACAAGTTGCAACTGCAATTGTGAGAGGAACTTTTGAATATCAAGGTCAAAAATGTTCTGCTGCTTCAAGATCTTATATCCCTGCATCTTTATGGGAAGAGGTTAAGAAACATGTGATCGCACAAACCAATGATATTAAAATGGGTTCCCCTGAAGATACTGACAACTTTGTAAATGCAGTAATTCATGAAGGATCTTTTGATAAAATTGCAAGCTTTATTGATGCTGCAAAAGTAGATAAAGATGCAGAGATTATTGTTGGTGGAAACCATGACAAATCTGTAGGATATTTTATTCAACCAACTGTAATTTTAGCAAAATCACCAACATATGCAACCATGACTACTGAGTTATTTGGACCAGTTATGACTGTTTTTGTATATGAGGATGCAGAATGGGAAGCTTCTTTAAAATTAGTAGATGAATCTACTGAATACGGATTAACTGGAGCTATTTTCTCTAATGACAGATATATTGTAGAAAAAGCTTCTGAAGCATTGGAAAATGCAGCTGGAAACTTTTACATAAATGACAAACCAACCGGAGCAGTGGTAGGTCAGCAACCATTTGGAGGCGCAAGAGCTTCAGGAACAAATGACAAAGCTGGTTCTGCACAAAACTTATTACGTTGGACCTCTGCACGTTTAATTAAAGAAACTTTTGTAACACCAACAAATTATAAATATCCTTTCTTAGGATAAGAATAAAATAATTTATGTTTAAAAACCTCATCAAATTTGATGAGGTTTTTTTTGTTGCCTCTCTTTTACAATAAGTACTTTTTTAAAAGAACTAATAACTAAGTATTTTATTCGTATTTCCCTTTAGGTTCTGCGCAAATAAAAAATCGAACTTTATGAAGTCCGATTTTTTTATATTCTAATAATTGTAAACATTTATGAGATTAATCAAAAGGTCTACTCTCATTAGCAGCAACATATTGTGCATTAAGCAACACTCTACCTGATTGATCTACCAGCATTGCTAAAATACCAGTATTTTCGGGTACTAAAACACCATAAGCACTAAGGTCTACGCTAAATGACTTATCATGTATTCCTGCAGTAGACGTTGTAGAATCTCCCATCACATTAGTAGCCGAATATCTCAAAACTCCATTGTGCTCAAAATCAGTAATTGTACTTCCTCCTCCATAGTAACTAGTGTAGTTTGCTTGGTTCGCGAGTATTCCATCTTCTAATACAAAGACAACTAATTTAACATCAGACATATTCTGCAAAAACCCTTGGTAGATTTTAAAATCTAAAATAGATCCAGTCAAAGAAGATTCAATTGCTAAACCAAAAGCTACAGATCCTTCTGCTACATTTAAAACCTGATCTAAATTATTTGGTTGATCCCCCGCCCAAGTATTCGCTCTATCGACATAAGCTGTTGGAAAACCTGGAATATCAAATTCATTTTCCATAGCATCCCCAAAACTGTTGGCCATTTGATCCCCATTATGAACCCCAACAACAAAAACTTTATCAGTTTGCTCTTCCACAAGACTCGCAGCATGAGATACCCTTGGGCACCACCCACACCATGTACCTGTATAATCTTCAACCACTGCTTTTTTAGAAAAACTAGCAGGAAGGTTTGATGGGTCTACAATAGCTAAAGAAATATCCGAACTTGACATGGCATCAAATACTGCTTTTGCTATAACTGTGCCTTCCTGAGAACTAGTATATTCATTACCTGCGAGAAGTACATCATCTATATAGAATTCACTTTCTGATGTTTTATCTTGTGTTGAGCCATTACTGTAAACAGCTGTTGCTATAAAGGTTGCTGAATTTCCGATAAAAATAGCATCAGAATAGGTTCTTATCTCTACAGAAGTTAAAGTAACAGGTTCAGTAGCAGTAACATAAATTTTAGAACTTACTAATGATTCGTAAGTAGAGGTAGCCTCATAAGCTCCTGCTTGTTCAGGAACAAAAGTACTACCAGAAATTGAATTACCGTCTATAAGTATAGCTGATTGAGAGGTAACATCCTCACCTTCATTATCTATAACAGTAAAAGAAACAGTCTCTCCTACTTCGAGCACTGCTTTATCTGAAGAAATATCAATAGAAGTAAGTCCTGTATAAGGATCTACCAAAGGTATTTCATCTATAGGTGATGAACAACTGCATAAAGTCGTTATAATAATAATAAAAAAAAGTTTACCTAAATTCATAGTTGTCAATTTTTAAAATAGTTTATAAATCTACTATAGATTTATTCATTTTTTACCTCTAAGAAAGTAAAAGTAACTAAAATTAAGATAAATGACTTTCGAAATAATAGATTAAAGCGATAATCTATTAAATTAAAAATTATCCTTAGCTCTGTTTAGAATTTAGACTGCTGCTATTTTTTCATACATTAGCGTAAATTTTATTTTAAAAAAATTCTTATGAAATATATCCTATTTTTAGTTTGCTTCCTCTTCTATAATATTGGTTTTGGTCAAACGACAATTCCAAATACCACTTTAACTACTTTAAATGGTAAATCAGTTAAAGTTAAAGATGAAATTTCAAAAGAAAAAATTACAATACTTAGTTTTTGGGCAAGCTGGTGTGTGCCTTGCATCAATGAATTAGATGCAATAAATGAAGTTTATGAAAATTGGCAAGAAACCGTTGATGTAGAATTAATAGCTATTTCAACAGATAACGCAAGAACTCTAAAAAGAGTTAGACCTATGATTAATGGCAAAGGGTGGCCCTACAAAATTCTGTTAGATAAAAATCAAGAATTAAAAAGAGCCCTGAATATATCTACTATTCCACAAACAATTATTTTAAAAAATTCTAAAATTATATATATCCATTCTGGGTATTCTCCTGGAATTGAAAACGAATTTTACGAAATTATTAAAGAAAACTCAAACTAATCTCTAAATTATTTTTAAAGAATGAGAAAGATAATGGCCTTACAGTTGTTTTTTTTTACATCGATAGTATTGGCTCAAAACAATGGTTATCTTACCGTTGGTTTTGAATCGAATTCACAATATTATATGGATGACGAAAAAACAGGAAATTTTACTGAAGAAAACAGATTTAGATCAAATAATTATTTAAAAGTTGATTATTTAATATCAAATTTTACTTTTGGAATACAGGCAGAGAGCTACGAACCAATGCGTTTGTTAAATTATTCTCCTAATTTTAATAAAACTAATCTTGCACTTTATTACGCAGGTTATAAATCAAAAAAGATAGCGGTTACTGCTGGATATTTTTACGAACAATACGGTAGTGGATTAATTTTACGTTCTTGGGAAAACCGTCAATTAGGAATAAACAATGCATTAAGAGGTGCAAAAGTTAAGTTTTCTCCTTCGGACGCTTTTACATTTTCCGCTTTATATGGAAATCAGAGAAGTGGTTTTGATGTTTCTGATGCCAGTATCTATGGCTTTAATTCTGAAATAAATATATCTTCTCTGTTCAAAGCTAAAACGTGGAGTTTAGACCTAGGCTTTAGTTATGTTGGTAGAAATGAAGTAAACAATAATTCAAACTTTAATTTTAATGATCTTACAAATGCAATCTCTGGTAGATTAAATTTTTATAACAATAATTTTTATTCTAGCGCAGAATTTGTCTCTAAAAGTAACGATGGTATAATTATTTTTCAAGAAGTAAGAGATGTAAAACCCGGCAACGCCTTTCTTTTTGATGTTGGATATGGCAATAAGGGTTTTGGAGTAAATGCTAATTTTAGAAGAATTGAAAATATGAGTTTCTATTCTGAAAGAAATACTACTGGAAATGTTTACAATCAGAATATTATGAATTATATACCAGCCTTAACAAAACAGCATGATTATTTACTAACAAACATATACGTGTATCAAGCACAACCTCAGGTTTCTTTTCAAGACCCGACACTCTTAAAGATTGGAGAAATAGGTGGGCAAGTTGATTTATTTTATACGCTTAAAAAGAAAACTTCCTTAGGAGGAAAATATGGAACAAAAATCGCACTAAACATGTCTTATTGGGCTGGTCTAAGTGGTGACTTTGACTATGAAAATTTCGATTATAACGCTGATCCATTTGGGATTGGTGAAAAATATTTTTCAGAGATTAGTTTAGAAATACGCAAAAAATGGTCGAGAAACTGGAGTTCCGTATTTTATTATGTAAACCAAAGCTACAATAAACGATATATAGAAGAAACTTTTGGAAATGTAGAAACAGACATTTTTGTAAGTGAAGCAACCTACAAAATTGGTTCAGGAAAATCATTGCGTTTTGAAGCACAGCATTTATGGACTCAAGACGATAAAAAAAATTGGGCAGGAGCAACGGTAGAATTTAACCTAAGCTCTAAACTTGCTATCTATGTAAATAACATTTATAATTATGGAAATGATGATGCATCAAAAAGAATTAATTATTACAATTTAGGTGGAAGTTACACAAAGGGCGCTCAAAGATTTACACTAAATTATGGAAGACAGCGGGGTGGACTTATATGTATCGGAGGAGTTTGTAGATTTGTACCTGAAAGCACAGGCTTAACAGCTAACATTGTACTTTCCTTTTAATACTTTTTAATGATAAAATAAAGTTTGTTTTATAAAAAAACCACATCAAATTTGATGTGGTTTTTTTTGCTATATTTGATTTTAGTTAAATTCTTTTTAGTGAAAAATATTTTATTCTTTGTTAGCATCCTTTTTACAGTTTATACTTTTTCTCAAACAACCGATAAATCAGTATTTGTTAATTTCATTGACAACCCTATAGTTTTAGACGCAGAACTTAGCGAAAAAGAATGGAAAAATGCGAAAGGAGCTGAAGGGTTTTGGCAGTATTTTCCTTCAGATTCTCTACAAGCAAAGCAGCAGGCTACTATTAAGTTTCTTTTTGACGATGATAACTTATATGTCGGAATCAAAGTAAAAGCACCCGATAATAATTTTATAACCCCTTCACTTCGTAGAGATTTTAGAGCTGGGGGAAGCGATAATATTACCTTACTTTTTGACACTTTTAATGACGGAACAAATGCATTTATTTTTGGCACAAATCCTTACGGAGTAAAAAGAGAGATGTTACTTTCTGGAGGTGGCTCTGAACTAAGAGGTTTTACCATGGCTTGGGATACCAAATGGAAATGTAAAACTGCGATAAAAAAAGATCATTATATTGTAGAAATGATTATTCCTTTATCTGCATTTAAATACAGAGAAGGTGAAACCAAATGGAGATTTAATAGCTACCACTTTGATACACAAGATAATGAAAGAAATACCTGGGTAAATATCCCCCAAAATCAATTTATCTTTAACTTGGCATATATGGGCGAAATGGTTTTTGAAAAACCTTTGGGAAAATCAAAATCTCCAATTTCTATTATCCCTTATGTAAATGTAATATCTGCAAAAGATTATGAGAATTTGAACTCTAAGACCGCTATAAAGTTTGGAGGAGATGCAAAATTCACTATTGGTAGTAGTCTAAATTTAGACCTCACTATAAATCCAGATTTTTCGCAAGTAGAAGTAGATCAGCAAATTACAAACCTTACTCGCTTTGAAATTTCCCTACCAGAAAGAAGGCTCTTTTTTATTGAAAATAGTGATCTTTTTGCAGATTTTGGAAACAATAGAGATTCCAATCCTTTTTTCTCTAGAAGAATCGGTATTGCAAAAGACGCAAATAATAATACCATAGAAAACGACATTATTGCAGGAATAAGATTAAGTGGTAAAGTGAATAACAATCTAAGAATTGGTTTGTTAACAATGCAAACTGCGGAAGATATTAAAAATGAAATTCCCACCGTTAATAGCGCCGTTGTTACGCTTCAACAAAAACTATTTAGCAGATCAAATGTTAGCTTTATGTTTATTAATAAAGAAGCGACAAAAGACTATGATTTTCTTGCAGAAGAAGACAAGTATAATAGAATTATTGGTGTTGATTATCGTTTAGCATCAGAAGATAATTCTTGGGTTGGAAAGTATTTTCTTCACAAGTCTTTTTCACCCGGTATAAAAAGTAAAAATTATTCTGCAGGATTTTCTACTGAATATTTTAATAGAGATTTTAATGTAAGAGTAAATGGTGTTTATGTCGGCGATAATTACGAATCTGATTTAGGATTCCTTAGAAGAACAGATATTTTTAAAATTTCACCTCAAATAACACGTACTTTTTGGCCAATAGAAAGTAAAATTCAAAAACATAGCTTTTCTATCACTCCTATTTTCATCTGGAAGCCTGACTTAAATTTTAAAAATTCTGATTATGCAATCATCAGCAAATGGCAAGCTAATTTTTTAAATACAGCAGAATTTACTGTAGAAATGAAGAATCGTTTTACCTATCTTTTTGATGCTTTTGACCCAACAGCATCTGCTGAAGCAAATCTCTTGCCTGCTGGCAATGGCTATAAATATACTAGTTTTAGTATGAGTTATAGATCCGACCAAAGAGAGACTCTTTCCTATCGAATAGAACCTTCAATAGGAACCTTTTTTAACGGTACAAAATATTCTGTAGTTACTAATTTAGCTTGGAGAATTCAACCTAAATTTTCAGGCTCTATTCAAATAAATTATGACAACATAAATCTTCCTGACCCTTTTCCAGATGCTTCTATTTGGCTAATTGGTCCAAAAATAGACCTTACTTTTAATAAGAGTTTATTTTGGTCTACCTTTATACAATACAGCAGTCAGCAAGAGAATTTCGGAATCAATACCAGGTTACAATGGCGTTTTGCTCCGCTTTCAGATCTTTTTATTGTTTATAATGACAATTATTATGCTTCTAACTTTGCTCCTAGATTTAAATCTTTAAATTTAAAATTTACATACTGGTTAAATATTTAATCTATTTAATGCTTATTTTTTTAGTGGTTTGTTTGTTTCCATTGCTAACTTTTAACAAGTATAATCCCGCAGAAGCTTTCTTAAAAAATACTCTTTCAGAGAAATTTGTAAGCGTATTGTAATACTCTTTCTCGTCAATTAATCTACCTCTAACATCATATAATTGGACTGAAACTTTAGTAGTGGTATTAATCCCTTCTAAATTAAGTGTAAACTCTCCTTTCGTTGGGTTTGGATATAAATTGAATCCAGCAAAAGAAAAATCTTCTAAAGTTGCAGTTACATCTTGAACATTAATCGTATAATCTTCGACCTCTCCGTCAAAATCAGATTCGCATGAAGTTGCAGATAATGAGTATTTACTAGAAACTCTCATTACGGTATTTCCTAAATTAGCTCCTGCAGGGACAGTAATTGATAATGGACTTAAATTGGTTGGACCATCTTCTGCAGTGTTAGCAGAACCTAGATTATATTCTTCACCCTCATCGTCGAAACTACAATTTTGATTCCAATCGATCCAGACCTTTGCCATCACGGTAAAAGTTCCATCAGTATTTACATGTACTGTTAAATCATGACTTTCATTTAATGTAACATCCGTAGAAATTGAGGTATAATCAAAATAACCTTGTGTAACTAAATTATCATCTTCTTTTGTTGAAATATTTTCAATCGTATTAAATTTAACGAAAGTAGTACTTGTTGCATAAGTAGTATTACCTGAAGATGCACAAACGGTACAACTAATTGTCGTAAAGCTAAATACATTAGAAAAATCACCTTCACCACATGTATTGCTACCTTTTACGCGCCAAAAATAAGTTGTTACTTGGTCTAATCCTGGAACAGTAAATGAAGTTGTAGTTACATTTTCACTTGCTATTAGATTCGAGAATTCGCTATCTGTTGCAACTTGCACATCATAAGAAATAGCATTAGAATCTGAATTCCAATTTAAATCTTCGGACAAACTAACATCTGAAGCTCCGTCTACTGGTGAAATTAAAGTTAATGCTTCAAAAGCTGAAGTAGTTACTTTTAGTTGAACATCTATGTTCTGATTTACAGTGTTAGAACTTCCTACTACATTAATTGTATACTCTTCTGGAGTCACTCCATTTAAAGTAGATATTTGCATGGTAACATCCCCATCTCCATTAATTGTTGTTGGACTAAATATTACTAAGGAACCTGCAGGTTGGCCAGTTGTTGTAAAGCTTACATCCTCTGAGAAACCATTAACAAAATCAAAATTTAAAATATAACTTGCTATTTCATTTACAGAATTACAAGCAGATTGAGTTCCACTATCACTACTCATTATAAAAGTTGGTACCGTGGAGTTTATTGTAAAGTTTGTCGAATTAACATTATAAAAAATATTATCTGCAGCCTCAATCATAATTCTTGAAGTGGTTGAAATATTATTTGGAACAACAATATCCTCTGTTCCATCATTTGGAGTATTGGCCTTTATAGTAATAGGAAAAGTAACGCCTCCATCTATTGATAATTTAATATTTACATTTAAACAATTTATAGGCGCAACATCTGAAGTTCCTTTCGTCCAAGTTATTGTTTGAGTTGATCCAGCATCCCAAGAAACAGCTGTATTTGGTTCAGAAATTGTAAAAGCCTCTGCATCTACCACTTCCACTTTTACATCATCTCTTGCTGTACTTCCTCCTCCTGAATAATTATCTCTTACTAAAAATGAAAAATTTAGTTCTCTAGCTACAGAAGGCACTACCTCCCATTCGGAAGAAGTGTTACCAGCAAGCACAGTTGCTAGTGCCGGCATATATCTATTTGGTAAAATAGTAGATGGTAAAGATCTAAACATTGGTCCTCCTGCATTGTTTGACAAAGGAGGCATTATTCCTACTTCATTATCTATTTGTTCCCAATTATACGTCAAAGCACCAGTGTCATCTGCATCTGTAGCGCTTCCTTTTAAAATAAAAGGAGTGGACTTTGGAATGCTATAATCTAAGCCTGCATTTGCAACAGGAGCTTCATTATTTGTATCGGTAAGTACTGCACAATTTGCAGACGAAGCTAAAATTGCTTGCATCTGAGCAATACTTACGGCATGAAAGTAAGCATCACTTATACCTTGCACATTCGGAGAACAAATACCAGCATATCCCATAATAGTGGATCCACTTCCTGGTTCTACAGCTGTAGAATTTGTTCTGTTACAAACGTTATTTTGAGTATGTGTAGCGCCAAATTGATGCCCCATTTCATGCGCTACAAAATCAATATCATAAGGATCTCCAGTAGGAGTGCTTCTTCCTGTAACTCCTCTTGCTTTTCGTCCATCAACACAAACCACCCCTAAACCAGCCAAACCACTTCCACTAACACTAAAAATATGACCAATATCATAATTTGCAGTTCCTATTTCAGTATCTGCAATTGTTTGCACTTCATCAATCATTGTACTCGGTTCTCCGTCTGTAATATTATCCGAAGCGGCATCTAAAAAAATCACCTTATCATTATCCGATACAATTACCATTTTAACAGCCAAATCTTTTTCAAAAACACCATTAATTCTTGTCATCGAAGTATTCATTGCAGATAAAACTGCGGTTTTTTTATCGGCTTCCGAAGCGGATTCTGGTATCCCTTGATTGTTTAAATGAAATTGTGCATACTCTCCACTACAGACCAAAGCAAGTCTAAAAGTTTTAAGATTCCCGTCATTTAAAACGTTTGTCTTTGCATTACTAAACGTTGATTTCTTTGCTATTTCCTCAACTTCACACTTAAAAATAGTATCTTCTTCTTTTAAATCTGATGTTTTATAAACGATGTATTCTTGGTTATCTTTGGAATAGGGGTCTATATAAACTGTTTTTCCATTCGGTGAAAAAATGACAGCATGAAATCCGTCTGTTCCTAAACTAATTTTTGCAAAAGAAGTAGGATTCTCAATTCCTACGGCTGAATATGACTTTATTGTTGGAAACTTATCTGCCAAGGCTTTTTCAAAGTTAGAAGATTCTCTCATTTCAAAAGCATCTAAAGTACCAGTTGCATTTGGCAATAATATTGTTTTGCTAGAAGACTTAAAATTTATAAATACATTACTCTTAGCTTTATTTAAATCTAGCTGGTAAACGATATATTTTTCAGGAAAATTTTTAAAACTTCTTATTTCGTTCTTTTGAAAAGCATCCTTTTTTGTGTCTAGCTTTTTCCATAATTCTTGCCCATTGCTTTTAAAAGAAAAAATCAGCATCAACAAAATTATAGAAAATTGAAATTGTTTATTTAATATCATAATATTTTAAGAGTATAGAGTACTCAAATATAACTAAATATTTATCTTTGTATAAGGTTACATGAATAAAAAGATACTACTTAGAGACTTAAGAATTAAAGATTACAAGGAAACTTGGGATTATCAATCAGAATTGCTGCAAGAAATTGTTAGTGTAAAGATTGCGAACCGAAGAGAAAATCTTGAGAAACAGACGGAGAATCACTTTTTGTTTGTTGAGCATCCGCATGTGTATACTTTAGGTAAGAGTGGCGATTTAAGTAATTTATTACTAAATGAAAAACAACTTGAAGAAAAGGGAGCTACTTTTTATAAAATAAATCGCGGTGGAGATATCACCTATCACGGTCCAGGACAAATTGTTGGCTATCCTATTTTAGATTTAGAAAACTTCTTTACAGACATTCATAAATACCTTCGTTTACTAGAAGAATCTATTATTTTAACCATTGCTGAATATGGCTTAAAAGGGGAGAGAAGTGAAGGTGAAACTGGTGTTTGGCTAGATGTTGGGACTCCTTTTGCTCGTAAGATTTGTGCCTTAGGAATTCGGTGTTCGCGCTGGGTAACCATGCATGGTTTTGCCTTAAATGTAAACACAAATTTAGGCTATTTTGATCATATTGTACCTTGTGGTATTCGTGGAAAAGCAGTGGCTTCTATGGAAGCTGAACTGGATAGAAAGTTAGATTTAGCCGAAATAAAAGGGAAGATTTTAAAACATTTTAAAGTACTTTTTGAGGTTGATGCATTTATTGCCTCATAGAAAATAAATCATTTAAAAACAGAATTATATCCACAAGGCTGTTGAAACCTTGTTGGATTTTTATTCTATTTTTCTTCGTTAAAATACACCTTATAAAACTTCATTTTCTTTTCTTCATCATAGCCTCTTTCTAAATATTCTGAAGCCGCTTCTGGTGCATCTACATCTAATTTTATAATGATGTTGGTGTCTAATTTTATTTCTGTCTTTAGCTTATTTTTTTCTTTTTTCAATACAACTCCAGAAACATCAAAATTATTTCTAATCAACACATCATTTAAAGTTTCGAAATGTTTTTTGTATTCGTCAAACTGCTCTTTGTGTTTTTCTTCCTCAAAAACTTCGTCTTTAAAAGTGGCATAATCTACAGCTTCATTCTCTTTGAAATAGTCTACCGTATTTGCAAGAAAATTACCCTGTTGCTGCATTCCTAATTCTGGCTTAATGACCTCTTCAGAAAACTCCTTACACATTTCTAAATAACTCTGTGTATGCGAATTAAAATCATCTGCAAGCTTTACACTTAAGAAATGCTTAATCCAATATTGTGCATCATAATTGTTATTATCAACAGACAAAACCACTGTACCTTCTGTATCTGAAGTATTTAAAATTAGACAGCCTTTGTCTATTCTTTTTGTTGAAATTCCTTTTTGAACAACTACATCAAAATTTTTATTGTCATCTAAATAAGTTTGAAAAAAATCAACTTTATTTTCAATTTTAAAAACGCCAATGGCTTCTGTTAAAACATCTTTATATTCTATTCCTTCAATAAAAACAACAAGCACATCACCAGTTTTTATTTGTGCAGAATTAGACTGTTCAAACAAATGATTTACAATGTTTTTGGAATATTCTACAAATGAGCTTTCTTCTTTAAAAACCTCTGAAGCGTAATTATTTAGTTCATTTAAACGAACATCTGCATGATGAGAAAAACGATAACTCTGCGTTAAAGTTCCAAATGGCTTTAGCAAGAAATTCTTCATTAAATCGTAACTTTCTTGGTCAAAACGAATTAAATCATCTGAAAAAACATTTTGCCCACTGTTGAATTTGTTGGCTACTTTATGAAGAATACATTTGGTAATTTCTGCCCGTGTTTTTTTAATCATCCTCTAAATTTAGAACGTAAAAATAGAAAAAGTTTATGTATGTTTTTAATATAAATAAAGATTCTCTAAAAAATTAATTTGACCACAAGTTTTACCTATTTTTTATTTTGAAAACTAAAGCTTCAACTTTATTTGTTCTGGTAATAATCGAAATGTTTTTCTGTGATACTCCGTGGCACCAAACGCTCTAATTGCGTCTCTGTGTTCTTTGGTCGGATACCCTTTATTTTTCGCCCAATTATACATCGGAAATTCTTGATGAATTTCCCTCATATAATCATCTCTATACGTTTTTGCCAAAACGGATGCAGCCGCAATACTCAAATATTTAGCATCGCCTTTTACAATGGTTTTATGCGGAATTTGCTTATAATTCCTAAACTTATTACCATCTACAATAATAAATTCTGGCATAATTTTTAAAGCGGTTATTGCACGGTGCATTCCTGTAATAGAAGCCTGTAAAACATTAATTTCATCTACTTCCTGTTGCCAAACAAAAGAAACACCAAAAGCCAGAGCATGTGCTTCTATAAATGGTCTCACTTCTTCTCTCTTTTTTTCTGAAAGTTGTTTAGAGTCGTTTAGAAAAGGATGTGTAAAATCTTCCGGCAATATTACTGCTGCAGCTACCACTGGCCCAGACAAACACCCCCTACCTGCTTCATCTGTACCCGCTTCCAAAGAAAAACCACTATAATTAAGTTGTAACATATTGCAAAGTAAAGAAATTTTGAATTAAATTTCTATTTCGATATGCACGCAGTTTTTAAATAAATTTCAAAAAACATTTTTTATTAACTGTTATCAGAATAATTATTAGCGATTATTTTCGTTTTATTATTTTACATTTGCCATTGTTGCAACAACTATGAACAAATCATTATTTTTCTTAACATTATTTATTTTCCTTGCAGTAGGTTCTGTGTTTTCTCAGAAATTTATGAAGCCAACT
>Ga0209384_1001167_pt1 | contig 14338 bp, 11 predicted proteins | sample CoawatmetaG05DNA_FD_187511 | JGI IMG/M metagenome (GOLD analysis project Ga0209384, IMG submission 187511) | Marine microbial communities from the West Antarctic Peninsula - Coastal water metaG058-DNA (SPAdes) (version 2) | ecosystem: Environmental > Aquatic > Marine > Coastal ... | reverse complement strand
TTGACATTGCAGAAAATTATGATAGTGATAGTGAAAATATCTACCAAGAACCAAGAGTTGATAGGTTTGATGAGATAATAGATTTATTAAAGCAAGGTAGCGTATATGGGGAGAAAGATAATATCACATTAGGTGCTGTAGATGTTCCTATTGAAAAACAAATAGCTATTGATAAAGCTTCCACCAAAGGATTAAAATCAGAAACGTATAAAAATGATTCTGAAAGTAAATTAGATAAACTAAGGAAACTACGCCGTGGCAATTAAACCAATAACAAACGAAGATGCTCCAAATGTATCTGCTGTAAATCGAGAATCACAAACTAGTATAAGGAGTGAGAAAGGAAACTCTAAGGTTGTCATTAAGAAACCTGGTGGTACTAATGCTGGTAAGGGATTGTCTATTGGTTTAAAGGAAATAGATACAGCAGTTATCAAACATATCCGAAACATTATGAAACCAAAGGTAAGAGAGCAAAACGAAACAATCTCTGTTCCTATTCTGTATGGTAATGAGGAAAGATGGAATTCTGTTAAAACAAGAGGTGCTTTACGAGACAAAAATGGAACAATAATCTTACCAATTATGGTAATAAAAAGAACATCGGTTGGGTTTGATGAAGCTATGCCTATGTCGTTTGATAATGATGTTCAAGGCAAGTTTATATCTGTAATCCGTTCAAGTAGTGGTTGGAGTAAAAATAATAGATACGATAGGTTTGCTGTTTTAACAGGTCAAAAACCAGTTCAAGAGTTCGTTAAGACCGGCATGCCAGACTTTGTGGTTTGTAATTATAGTATTGTCATGATGACATCTTATATAGAACAAATGAATGATTTAAATGGTCTTTGGATGGAACACCTAGAAACTTACTTTGGTGATCCAACAACTTATCGTTTTTTATCAGCCCTTTCAGGCGAAATATCAAATGAAATAGAAATGGAATCACAAGGTGAGAGGATGATTAAGAATGAGTTTAATATGACTATTAAAGGGTATGTAATGCCAGAGTTTACTGATAACATCTTAGGTAAAACTGCTGAATTACAAAGGGGATACCAACCAAAAAAAGTATCGTTTTCCGAAAAACTTATATAATTATATATATATAATGTTATAACAAACTAAACAAGAGGTTTTTAAATGTCCGAAATTAAATTTACAGAAGAAGAACTAAAATCATTAGCTGAACTACAAACTAAATCTAGCACCCTAACACAGAGATTTGGTCAGTTGGCTATTACTAAAATTAACTTAGAAAAACAATCTGAGATAGTTGAAGAAGAAGAGTTCAAACTTCACGAAGAACTTGAAGGTCTTAAAAAAGATGAACAGACACAATTGGATGCTATTACTAAGAAATATGGTCCTGGTCAGTTAGATCCACAGACAGGTGTATTCACACCATCAGTTCAAGTAGAAACCCCATCTAAATAAATAAAACTACAATTATAAATCCTTTTTTTGTCTTTTGAGAAAATAGGTAATATTTATATATGAATAATTATATTTAAATCATTCCTAAAAGTTTCGGAGAAATTAAATGGCTGAAAAAATTGTATCACCGGGTGTATTCACAAACGAAATAGACCAATCATTTTTACCCGCGACACCGGGTCCAGTTGGAGCTGCTATAGTTGGTCCTACTGTAAAGGGTCCTATTCTTGAACCAACCATAGTTAATTCTTATGGTGAATATGTTAGATTGTTTGGAGAAATAATACAAAGTGGTAGTGATAACTATCAGTTTTTAACTTCTCATACTGCTAAAGAATATTTAAGACAAGGTGGTCCTCTTACTGTTGTAAGAGTAGGGACACCTGATTTAAACAGAGCTACCGCTGTTGTCGGTGGTGCAAAACAGAATGTAATTGCCGGCATATCTGCTAGTCAAACTGTAACAATTGCTGGGACAGCAATTTCCAACAGCGATACACTTTCTATAAAAGTTGGAAGTGCTACTGCACAAGTAATAACATTTCTAACTGCAGATGGAACTAATGTAGTTGAATTTTCTTCAGATGCTGCTAATCTTTCTATGGGTGCTTTTGTCGGTAATGCCGCTCAAAAGGCAGCTCAAATAGCAGAACAAGTAGAGATGTTAATTGATAGTATGAGTAATGTTAATGCTGTACATAGTGATGATGGAGTTATCACGTTAACTGCTACTTCTGCTGTAACAACAGATAAAGATTTAATTACTGTTACATCAGCTGATGCTAATCAGATTGCTCTTGGTACTGCAGTTCCCGGCCGAACTGCCGTAGCTGGAACAGACACATCAGTTTTTATACTAGAAGCTTTAGGTAATGGACCATCATTTAATAGTACAAGTTCACTTGGAACAGATCAAATACTTACACCATTAACAAGTTCTGTTGAAAATAACCAATTTGGTTCTGGTAGTTTCGGTGGGCAACCTGATAACTTTCGTTGGGAAGTATCTAATAAGAATGATAAAAAAGGTACATTTACCCTTTTAATTAGACAAGGTAATGATACTATAAAGAAAAAGAAAATAATTGAAACTCATGCTAATCTATCATTAGATCCAGATTCAACTAATTATATCTTAAAAAGAATTGGAAATCAAACAAATACAATTGCTACAGAAGATGGAGTTGCTTTTTTACGACCTTCTGGTGAATTTCCAAATAGGTCTAATTATGTAAGGGTAAAAACTCTTAATAAAAAAACACCAAACTATCTTGATACAAATGGGGATGTTGCAAATGCTGGTGGACTTTCAGGTTCTTTACCAGCACTTGGTAGTGGAAGTCATGGTGGTGCTTTTGGGGATATTTATGATATTATAGGTTCAGGAAATACAATGGGTTCTGCTCAAACTGCTGGTACTTTAACTAAACCAGTTGGATCTGGTGGAGTTACTGAACAAGAACATCCATATAATTTTTATGATACAATAAGCGCTACTCAATCACAAGGTGTTGACTTATCAGTAAGTAATAATACTATAGGAACTGGTGGTTATGCTACTGCTGTAAGTTTACTAACTAACAGAGACGAATACAGTTTTAATTTATTGATGCTACCTGGAATTGTTGATCAACAAACTGATCATAGTCCTATCATAAAAGATGCTATTCAATTATGTGAAGATAGAGGTGACTGTTTCTTAGTATATGATAACACTAACTTAACAGATTCGGTAGCTACTGCTAAAGCAAATACAGAAGTTCGTAACTCAAGTTATGCTGCTGTTTACTATCCGTGGGTACAGATTCAAGATGCTACGACTGGTAATTTTAGATTTGTTCCACCATCAACCGTAATGGCTGGTGTTTATCATTTTAACGATGTAGTCGGGCAACCTTGGTTTGCTCCTGCTGGATTAAATAGAGGTGGAATTGATAGTGCTATTAGGGCATACAAAAAATTAACACAAAAAAATCGTGATGACCTTTATGAATCAAATGTTAATCCGATTGCTACATTTCCTGGACAAGGTGTTACTGTTTTCGGACAAAAAACAACACAGAAGAAAGCTTCTGCTCTTGACCGAGTAAATGTAAGAAGATTATTAATTAACTTAAAAACATTTGTTGCAAGTTCATCAAGAAACCTTGTATTTGAACAAAATACTGCCACTTTAAGAAACCAATTTATAAATACGGTTCAACCTTATATGGAAGAAGTTCAGGCAAATCAAGGTATAAATGCTTTTAGAGTGGTGATGGATGATTCAAACAACACACCAGAAACGATTGATAGAAACATGTTAGTAGGTCAGATATTTATCCAACCTACAAGAACTGCTGAATTTATCGTATTAGACTTTGTAGTACAACCAACCGGAGCTGCTTTTCCTGAATAATTTTTAGGAAAGTGATATTTATCATTATAGGAGAAAAATAATGGCAACAGTAACACCACAGGAATTATGGTACACACCATATGAACCAAAATTAAAGAACCGTTTCATCATGGAGCTTGGTGATACAGGTATCCCAGCTTATACTATAAAAACAGCACAAAGACCTCAAATAACTTTTGATGAGGTTGTGTTGGAACATATGAATGTAACTAAATATGTTAAAGGTAAAGGTCGGTGGCAAACACTACAGATAACCCTTTATGACCCGATAGTTCCATCCGCTGCTTCTTCAGTAATAGAGTGGATAAGACTTCATCATGAGAGTACTACAGGTCGTGATGGTTATCAAGACACATACAAAAAAAATGTTACGTTTCAAGTACTAGGACCAGTCGGTGACATTATTGAAAAATGGACACTACATGGTACTTATATTCAAGACGCTAGTTTTGGTGACTTGGATTTTAGTGATTCTAATCCTGTCGAAATTACTTTGACACTTAGATACGATTACGCTGTACTTGAATTCTAAAAAATTGTTATAAATACAACAAGGAGTTATAATGTCAGATCATAAGTTCCCTACGGAAGTTATAGACCTACCATCTGGTGGAAAGGTATATCCTAAAGATTCACCACTTGCTGAAGGTAAATTAGAACTTAAATATATGACCACAAAAGAAGAAGACATTCTTATGTCTGAAAACCTTATTAAAAAGGGTGTGGTTATTGATAAATTACTGGATAGTTTGATTGTTACAAAGGGAGTAAATCAAGAAACTTTAATATTGGGCGATAAAAACGCTGTATTAGTTGCTGCTCGTATTCTTGCATATGGTCCCGAATATACGGTAGAGGTAACAAATCCAAATAATCCTGAACAAAAATTGGAACATACATTTAATCTCACAGAGTGCCCGTTCAGAGAATTATCAGAAAAAATTGATTATTCAGATAACTCTTTTGACTTCGAAACTCCAATTGGAAAAAATAAAATAAAGTTTAGACTTCTTACTGGTAAAGAAGAAAAATTAATTGAAAAAGATTTAGAACAGGCAAGAAAAGTTGGATACTCTAGTGATATTACAACTAGATTAAGATATACGATTACAGAGGTAGATGGTGATAATACACCAGAAACTATATCATCATTTTCACAAAACATGCTAGCTCGTGATTCTAGGGTACTGAGAAGTTACATTCAAGAAATTTCTCCCGATATTGATATGACATCGGAAATCAAAATAGGGGGTGAAACAGTTAGCGTGTCAATTCCGCTTACTGTTACGTTTTTTTGGCCTCAAACCTAAAGATAAATTAGATATACATCAATCCATTTTCTACCTAATCTATGGTATGCCTGGTTTTACATTTAACGATGTATACACTATGCCTGTCCATCTAAAAAACTTTTATTTAAGAGAGTTTATGAAGTTTAAAAAGATAGAAAAAGACAAAATGGATAATGCTCAACCAAAACAACAACCAACAATTCCTCGTAGATTTTCACCTAAATAACTTTCTGTTTGATATTTATTAATATGGCTAGACAATCTGATATTGAAAACGAGAAAAAACTCAAAGAATTACAAGCAGAAAATGCTAAACTTCAAAATGGTTATCAAAAGACCTACGAAGCTAGGCAAAAACAGATAAAAAAAAATGCAATAGAGATAAAAGAATTAGAAAAAAAAATTACTAATGTAAAAAAAGCACAAACAGCTGCGGTTACTGCTAATATTCAATCGGCTAAAACTATAGGTAGATTAACATCTGATCGTGAAAAACTTGAAGCGAAAACAAATAATTCCCTTTCTACAAGATTACAGCAATTAGTAAAAGGAAATGTTGCCAGCGCTATTGGTCTTAAAACAACAAGGCTTTATGAAACTGCACAAGTAAATTTAGCTCAACAAGCTGAAGATAATGCAAAGAACGTTAGTAGGTTAGGACTTGAGGATGAACAACAAAAATCAAAAGTAGTTTCTCTTCAACAAGATATAAAAGATGGTTTATTAAGTCAAGCGGATATACAAACTAGGGTTAGTGATATTGGAATAAAAAATGGAAAAAAGTCAAAGGGAGTACTAAAAACCGCATCAGATTTAAGAATACAGCAAAAAGGCGTAGCAACTGCAGGTGATTTATCATCTAAAAATATGACTAAGTTTGCTGGTAGAGCCGCGGGTGCTGCTGTTATTTTTAAAGTGTTATTTGATGTAGCCCAAAAGTTTGCTGGTTCAATAGATGCTATAGGAAAAGAGTTTGGTAGTTTAAATTCATTGGGTAAGGGTTTTACAAACGAATTATTAACTTCACAAGAAGCAGTAACCGGTATCGGTGCTACGATGGAAGATGTAGTAGCTACTACAAGTGCGTTATCTAGTGAATTTGGTTTATCAATAGATGAGTCTGCTAATTTATCTGCTCAAGTAATTGATACTGCTAGGGCAGTAGGTTTATCAAATGAAGAGGCTGCTAAATTAAGTGGTATCCTACAAACAACTTCTGGTTTAAGTGGTGAGCAATCAGAAAGATTAACAGAAGGTGCTTTTCAATTAGCTGCTATGAACAGAGTTAATCCGTCTGCTGTGTTAAAGGATATGGCTGGTGCTTCAGAAGCATTTGCTATGTTTTCTCAAGATGGTGGTGATAACCTCGCTAAAGCAGCCGTTCAAGCTAGAGGATTAGGATTATCATTAGATACTACTTCAAAGATAGCAGAAGGTTTATTGGATTTTGAACAATCTATCGGCGCTGAAGTAGAAGCATCAGTTTTAATTGGAAAACAACTTAATTTTCAAAAAGCTAGAGAATTAGCACTATCTAATGATATAGAAGGGGCGATGTCAAACATTGTTAGTCAACTAGGTAGTGAAGCCGAATTTAATAAATTAAATGTAATACAAAGACAAGCTTTAGCAAAATCTATTGGTGTTAGTGTAGCTGATATGGCAAAGATGGTTGCTAACCAAGATAAAGCAAATATGTTAGCTGGAGAAACAGCAAAATCATTTGCTGATATAATCGGTAAAGATGCTATGTCTGAACTAACTGCTACGATGAACGAATTAAAAATATTTGGTGTTGCTATTGCTAATACAATTGGTCCCCCTTTGATGTTAATTGCTAAGGCTCTTAATTTTGTTTTAACTCCATTGGGTGGTATAGTAAGTGAAATATCACAAGGTTTTAGAGGTGTAAATGATTACCATGCTGGTCCTGGTGGAATAACTCATATGAGTGGTCCTGCTGGTTCATTTGAATTAAATCCCAGAGATTCTGTATTGGCAACAACCAATCCAATACCAGTTCAAAAAGTAAACGAATATCCAGCTGCCGGTGCTTTAATGCCAAATTTTGGTGGTGGTGGAAATATGAATATTAATGTTTCAACTGGAGGTATTAGTGGAAGAGATATTCCATTACTTGCAGAGGTAGAATTTGATGGAAGTGGGACAGAATCACTTTCAGCTAGAGGTTAATTATGGGATTAAAAAATTTAAAATCAGCATACAATAATTTAAGTAAAAATATTTTGTTTAGAGAAACTAAGATTGCTAAAACTAAAGAGTTACAAGAATCTTCTACAAATGAAGATAAAACAATAAAAAAAAATAATGTAGATGTTTTAAAATTAAGGAAACAAGGTTCTCTTGCTCTCGATGCCAAAGTAAAAGAAACTCAAGATTTAATACAAAATCGTGAAACAAATGCTAGATTCACACTTGGAGGTCCAGCATCACCAAGTACAAATGATATAACTAATCCACTTTTGTCTGGTATAGATTATTCTCGGCGAATGCTTCTTGGATTTGCATCCGGTAATCTTGGAGATAATGTTACTCGTTATGCTGAAGATCTGATTGATAAAGCTCTTGACTTTTCTATAGATTTACCTACTGGTAATAATCCAGCAAGTAAATTTCTTTTTAGTGAAGCTCAACAAGTTGTGGATGAGACAAAATTAAGAGTTATACTTGAAGCTGCTGATTTTGGTCAACTGCCAGTCGTGGGGAGAGTAACACCTTTTATAGATTTAGGAAATAAACCAGGAAAAACTAAATATATTGATAAGGTTTCTTTACATCCAGCTCTAACATCTGAATCTGATGACCGAATAGCTCCAACTAAAAAAGGTGATTTTTATGTAAAAATAAAAGATTTAAGAAATAATGGATTTATTTATTTTAGAGGATTTGTAACCGGTATAACAGAAAATGTTAGCCCATCGTTTACTCCGGTAAATTATATTGGTAGAAGTGAAGCTGTTTATATGTATGAACGAGCTGAAAGAGATATAAGTTTTAATCTAAAGATTCATCCTGCTAACTTAATAGAACAAAAATTGATGTATGATAAGCTAGAAAAATTAACAAGCTTAGCTTATCCTGAGTATGCCTTAGATGAAAATTTAGACAGTCAAACTAGAATGAAACCACCATTTACGGAACTTTATATGGCTCACATTGGAACTAGAAAAAAAGGTCAATTTGGATTTATTAAATCAATATCATATACCGTGCCTGGTGAAAGTGATTGGGATGCTTTAAGAGTATTGCCAAGATTATTTGATATAAACATATCTTATCAGATATTAAGTAAAAAACCACCGCATATGAAAAGTAATTTTTACGGAGCATAATTATGGCTAGATACGATAATGTAACAAAGATTCAAAATAAAAGATTTACTTCTATAGGAACAGCACGTTTTCCAAAACACGAAGATAAAAATTCAGATATTCTTCTTATTGCTACACAAGGTGATAGGTGTGATTTAATAGCACAACAGTATTACGGAACAACTGAAATGTGGTGGTATATTGCTTCAGTAAATAATTTATCATCCAATAACATTCCGGCTGGAACTCAGTTAAGGGTGCCGGTTTCAACAGAACAAGCAAAATTAAAATAACATGGATTTAAGTAAAAAGATTTTTGGTTCTAATATAGATCCTAAAATACAAGAATATTTAAAAAACTTACAGAAAGGTACATTTGATATACAACCAGGTGATCCTTTAACAGGTGATACATCTTTTGATTCTAGTACACAAACATATCTTGGGGATAGAACTCCATATGCTAGAATGTGGACTGCTGTAAATGTTTCTGAAGTAGAAAGGGATATAAAAGATGAATATAAAACTAAACAATCTAAAAATTCGGTTTATATAGTTAATGATAATAGTTTTAATTCTTATGAGTCGAGTGAATTAGATCCTATAATGCAAGAATACTATGGTGCACCATCAGAACTAGGTAATAATCCTTTACTGAAACCTGCTGCTGGTGTGACAGAAGTAACTTCAAGAGCAGAAGGTTCTTTGGGTGCTTTACGAAGAACGGTTGTCAAGTTTGTAGTTCATAATAAAGAAGATTTTGATAAAACCTTTTTACCTTTTTTCTTAAAACCAGGTTCTCATATATTTGTTGATTTTGGTTGGTCTGATAAAGCCTTTAATTTATATGATCCAAATGATTTTATAAATAATACAGATTTAGAAATGGGTAATTTTTATGATACAATTTATAACGATGATGATAAAATTAAAAGTGGTTTTACAACTACTGTTAGTGGTCAAGTAACCAAGTATGATGTTAATATAAATCAAAACCAATCATTTGAATGTACATTAGAATTTGTATCGGCTAATTATCAGTTATTAGATAAAGAGATAAGTGAAGATAATAATTTAAAATTTATTTTTACAAATGTTCTTGAAAACATAGTAATGTTAAAATATTTAAGTGGGAACGCTACATCCGGATCAATTGAAGAGACAATAATTAGAGAACAACTAAGTCAATCATCTTTATGGAAACAAATACCAAGAGAAGAAAGGGCTGAAAATATAAAAAAGTTTTTTGATTCAAATACAACCGGACCTAGTATAGACCAACCATTAATAGATAATTACTCAAAGAAAGTTGGTGTATTTTACCAAAACTTTACTAGAAATAAACAATCTAGTATAAATCAAAAAGAATCTTTATATATTTCATTTGCTGTTTTTGAAGATGACTTTTTAAATAATTATGTAGCTACAACTGTAAAAAAAGATTCTAAAGGAAACACAATTTCCGAAACTGTAGATAAGACATCAAACATGCCTAAATTTAATAGTAGAAATGTATATGTTAGGTGGGATGTAGACTTATTTGCTATGATGAAAACAGCACCTCGTCCATCCGATAAAGCATTAAGTTTTCTTTATCCAGATACTTGGGATAGTAAAGAAACATCAAACAGATACAAACCTACTATTATTGCTGAAAGGGGGAAAGAAAGAGAGTGGGAAGGTACAAAAGATGACAGATTAAAAAGAAGAATACCATTACGAGAATTATTTATTAGAACTGCTATTATAATAGAATCATTTGAAGCATCGTCAAATATAAATGATGCTCTTGAAAGGTTGTTTGATAATATATTTGAAGATTCAGGTAATTTAATTAATATTCGAGTTATGAAAAACAATGATTTTGAATCTTCATTGACATTTCATGATGTAAACATTGAACCTATTGAAAAAAAATCTGATGAAACTTTTAAGTTTGATATAACAAGTGGAAATACAATTGTTCAAAATGTAGATTTAAAGTTTGAAACTCCAAAGGCTGGTTTATCTAGTATGATAGCTATTGGTGGGTTGTCAACCCCTAAACTATTTGATGATTTTCAATTAATGAGATTTAATATTTTAAATACCATACAATCTGATACTGAAAATAAAATTCAAATTAGACATTTGCCTATTTTTGGTGAAACTATACAAGAAACAAAAGACATTGATGTAAATATAGCAAAAATTTTATCGTCTACTCCAAATACTTTAGGAGACACATTTTCGGGAAGAAATAAAAAAGTAAAATCCATCAGATACGAGTCATATAAGAAAAAACAAAATGAAAAAATACAAGAATTAGATAAAGGTAGACTAGATGATCCTAAAGATAAGAGAAGTGTAAAGGAATTAAAAGATGATAAAAGAGAATTAATTACTGCAAATAGTGAAAGGGATGTTCATTTAATTAAAGCAAAAATCAACTCATTTATAAAAACCGATGCTAACTCCATCTCACCTGTATTACCAATCAGTTTAACTTTAGAGATATATGGTAATAACTTTTTAAACATAGGTGATTATTTTACAATAAATTTTTTACCAGAGCATTTTAAAGAAAGGGTTTACTTTCAGATAGTAGGTGTTGACCATAATGTATCCACATCAAACTGGAAAACAACATATAATACGGTTATGCGACCATATTCAGATAAAAAATATTATCAGTTTGGTTCAAAAAAATCAGATGATTTATCCAATTATGTAAAGGTAGTTCCTAGTGGTATTTTACTTGAAGATATTTTAAATGGTTTAGAAAAACAAAGTGGATTATTTAATCCAGAACAAAAAGATATGGTTAGACGGTTTGAGATTTTACAGCAAACAGAATTATCTATAACCGAAAAAGTTTTTATGAAATCATATTTAGTTCATTACTTTCCTAAAGCACTTTCTAGGACATATAAAGAGTTTCCTCCAAAAGCTAATAGAGTTATTCTAATGTCCGGAAATTATAAAAGTGTTAAATTTAAGGAAGAAGTTCTTGCTTGGTTAATTGCTATGAGCGATTTGATGCTAGGTGATGAAATCATAGATTGGAAAAAATGGAAAGAAACTGCTAAAGATGATTTTTTTTCACCTAAATTTTTTGCTGTAGGTGATAACAAAGCGAAATCAGTAGATGTATTTGAAAAGGCTAATCCTGGACAAGTTTGGGTAGGATCTCAAATATATAGAGATAAAGTGGGTGATATGTATGGGGATATTCAAAGTTCATTAAACACTATTTATAAAACCTTTGGTTGGTTTGATGAAATTGGATTAGATCCATTTCAAGAAGCGATTGATACTTTTTTAACAAATTACAATCAAACAATTTCAACACATATAGGTCAAAAATATTGGAAAGGAAGTGGATTTCATTTTTTATATAGAATAGACTGGCCTATAAATCCAAAAATAGATTATGATGAAAATCAACTAGAAAATCAATTTAAAATAATAAATTTTACTAACAATGATTGTGTCAAATCATTTCCTGTTATTCAAATACCTAGTTTATATTTAAAGGGTGATGTTAAATCAATATCTAATAAAATATGGGAAAAATATCACACTATTTTAAAATCTATACTTGATGTTACAGGTGAAATAGAAAAAGAAGTGAATGTTGATTATGGAACAAATTATCGACCACCAACTGCAACTGGTACTGGATTTGGATAATAACACTTGACTTTCTACTAAATTATCCTTAACTTACCATATGGTAAAAATGGTTACTACAAAGCCTAACTGGTCAAAATCACATCCCCTAAATAAGCTAGTTCTTATGTATGATGCTATAGAACATAAGTTAGTTTATGCTAATCACTACGAAAATACAACATCACAAATAGATTATCCAGACGAGGCTATATTGATTGATGATTGGAAGGTAGGACATGCTAATGATTTTGCTGGTCGCACACAATGTTATGCCGACATCTTAAATTATTGGATGCTTAACAAACCACTTGACCATATACAATGGGATAACTTTTATGACCAAGATGATTTTACATATTACTATCCGTTAGATAAGATGATAGAACAATTATGTGAAAAAGTTCCAAAATATGATAGTATGTATAATGAAAAAACATTTATGAAGTTTCACAATGACTTTGTAAATGCCTTCGGTAAGTTAGAAAAAAATGGTATTGGAGTAAATACAGACTTTACAAAGATATTCGGTGAGCATATGTTAAAGTATATTCACAATAGAAAGATATATCAGAACTATAACTTTTTTACAATCACATCAAGACCATCCAACTCTATACACCATCTTAACTTTGCTGCTCTTACACCTGATATGAGAAAGGGTTTTTCACCACTTAACGATACATTTGTAGAGTTTGATTTTGCTTCTTATCACCCAAGGTTGATTGCTAAATTAATTGACTATGACTTCGGTAACTCATCGGTTTATGGTAAGTTAGCAGACGACCTTAATGTAACACGAGAAGAAGCAAAGACAATAACGTTTCAGAATCTATATGGTGGGGTACGAAAGGATATTGCTAAGATGAGTGAGTTCTTTAGGGGTGTAGAAAATCTAGTAACCGTACTTTATGACGAATATATGACTCGGAATCATATCTTATCACATATTTATAAACGACCAATGAAGAGAGATAATTTAGGTGATCTAAATGCTCAAAAGTTATTTAACTACTACATACAATCGTATGAAACAGAACGAAATGTTGTTATCTTAAACAAATTACACACATATTTATTAGAGAAGAAGACTAACATAGTTCATTACAACTATGATAGTTTTTTATTTGATTACGCCAAAGAAGATGGAAAGGAAACAATACATGACATCCAAAAAATCTTACAAGAAGATGACTTTATTATTCATAGTAAAGTTGGCAATACATATGGGACATTAAAGAATTATGAGTTTTAACCTAGACAACCTTTTTATAGAGTGGAGACGAATAGTTCCCACAGGTGTACCTAATCCAAAAAACGCTTACCATTTAACCTTACTAAAAGAGATATGCTTATCAAAGGGTATCAGTACTGAAATAGTAGATAGTGTTATGTTGGTTTTAGAAGCAGAAGAAACATTTACAGCAAAAAATATTAAAAGTGGCGAAGTTGTAGATTTTAAATCGAAAGAAAATGGGGATAAAACTATAGAAGATAAGTTGCTATTTGAAGCAAGTTATTTAGATGACATATATAAACCTGGTCATAAAATAATCTTTAATAAAGAAAAACCACCTAAATGGGCACCAAAACTTCAAAATGGTGATATGTTAACAATTATTGAAGATGATGAATCTATTGTAACGTATGGTGAGGGGAAATTTGTAAAGGCATTAGAATTACCCGATGGTAAGAAAATAAGAATTGCAGCTTCAAGAAGAGATGGTGGTAATGCAAATTTATTTATCCATGCTAAAAAAGGTGGAGCAACTCCAAAAGGTGAAGATTGGGAAGCATTAATTATTTGTGCATATAATGGCATTGTTGAATCATCTGATGAGTGGAAACGAGCAAAGGTATTTTGGCCAAAGTATGGAAGTGATGCTAAAAAAATATCAAAATCATTTAAAAAGTTAATTAAATCAAAATCACTTTCACAATTAGGTTCATCAACTGCGGCATTGAGTTCAGATTGGGGTGGTACAAACAAAACTCCAAAAACTGATATATTGGGTAGTAGTGATGAGAGAATCTCATTGAAAAAAGCAGGTGGTTCACAATTAATGAGTGGTGGGAAGGTAGAAGCAATTGCAACTTTTAATGCGTCTATGAAAATGGTTGGTGCGAAAAAACCAAAAAAACTAAAATTATTTTTAGATAATCTTGAAACTAAGATGGGTAAAATGAGTGAGAATGGAACTATTACTGCCTTACAAAAAACTCGTGAT
>Ga0209384_1001161_pt1 | contig 14376 bp, 12 predicted proteins | sample CoawatmetaG05DNA_FD_187511 | JGI IMG/M metagenome (GOLD analysis project Ga0209384, IMG submission 187511) | Marine microbial communities from the West Antarctic Peninsula - Coastal water metaG058-DNA (SPAdes) (version 2) | ecosystem: Environmental > Aquatic > Marine > Coastal ... | reverse complement strand
TTTATAGTTCCTGTTTACTTTGCGTTGTTAATATTAGGTCTTTTGATTTTTTTAAAAAACAACAAAAGTTTGAAAGTTATTTTAGCCACTTTACTTTCTGTTCCTTTGGTTTATATTTTCGCTCCTCCGTTAAGGATGTTCCCTGTTGGTTTAGGTTTAAGTAATTTGTTTATCACTGGCGGATTTATTGTCTTAATGTTTGGACTTCTTGTTCCTGTTTTTAAATCAATTAGTTCAAATAAATTTCATATCATAGCAGTAGGCTTTTGTTCCTTTTTATTTTTTTTAATCGCATCATTTAATAGTGATTATAATGTGAATAATAGAAAGCCAAATAGTATAGTTTTCATAAATGACGTTGATAAAAACGAGTCATATTGGGCAACTTATGATAATGTTTTAGATGATTTTACACAACAATTTTTTGAAGATTATATAGTTCAAGATAATTTAAATGATAAAGCTTTTTTTAGTAAGTATAATACTTCATATAAACATTATAATAAAACTGCCAACAGATCTATTAAACCATCTAATATTGTTAAGGTTAGAGATTCTGTTATAGACGATTTAAGATATATTACGTTAATAATAAAACCTCAGCGTTCAATTAATAAGTTTAGCTTATACTCTGATGAGCCAATTAGTTTTGAAAATATTGGCATTCAGAATGTTTTTGTTAATAAGGGAGATGAATTAAAATCAATTAGAAACTTATTCACTTACTATTATACTCCCTATGACGATAGTCTGAAAATTGATTTGGTAATTAATAAAGAAATAAAACCTTCTTTACAAATCTTTGAAACATCTTTTGATTTATTATCAAATACTTTATTTGATATTAAACCTAGATCTGAATACATGATGGCTATGCCTTTTGTTACAAATGATGCTGTTATCTCTAAACAAAAAATAAATCTTTAGATATTCATAATAAGATTCTTATATTTTTCTATTTTAGTTAGTGTTAACCAATCTTTATTTAAATGAACGTACTTGAACTTACAGGAACACTTTTGTTATTAGCCTCTTTTTTTTCAATAATTAATTTAAGACTATTAAAATTACCTCAAACAATAGGTTTGATGATTTTAGCTATTGGATTCTCTGTATTTATTTTATTAACAGGTTTGTTCTTTCCAAAATTTTTAGAATCAGTTATTGAAATGAATAATAGTTATGATTTCAGTGTATTGTTAATAGACATTATGCTTCCTTTTCTTCTTTTTGCAGGGGCGATAAGTGTTGATGTTCATCAGTTATTAAAAGATAAATTTACAATATTATTACTTGCTGGCTTTGGAGTTGTGTTTTCAACTTTTGCAGTTGGATTAGGATTGTTTTGGTTGATTGAGCAGCCTTTTTTCGGCTTAAATAATTTAGGATTGACTTTAATTGATTGTTTATTGTTTGGTTCTTTGATAGCTCCTACAGATCCTATTGCAGTTCTTTCGATTGTAAAAAAAATGAAATTATCTCCCACTACTGAAACTAGAATTGCTGGAGAATCCCTTTTTAATGATGGAATTGGAGTAGTTGTTTTTTTAACTCTTTTAAAAGTAAAGTTAAATGGAGTTGAAAACGTTACAATAGGAAGTGTTAGCTCACTTTTTGCAAACGAAGTTTTCGGAGGAGTTATATTAGGTTGTTTGATAGGTTATTTGGGTTTGAAATTAGTTAAATATGTAGAAAACGAATATGTTGAACTAGAGGTTTTAATTACCCTTTCTTTAGTTTTATTAGTTTCAATAATTTCAAGTAAGTTTCATTTTTCTGGTCCTTTAGGTGTTGTGGTTATGGGATTATTCTTAAATAGAAATATAGATACTGATGGCAGTGAAGTTGGAGTTCAAAAAGCAATGGGGGACTACGTGTATAAGTTTTGGCATTTATTGGATGAGACTTTAAATGCAATATTGTTTATCTTAATTGGATTAGCAATAATTCCGATTTTTCAAAACTTTAATTCTACCTATTTAATTATTTCAATTTTAACAATACTAATTGTTGTGATATCCAGATCCATTGGAGTATTGGTTCCCATTAAATTTCTTTCTTTATTTAAAACTTTTGAAAAAGGAACAGCTTTTATAATTTCTTGGGGAGGGCTAAGAGGGGGTTTAAGTATAGCTTTAGCTCTTAACTTACCTAGCCAACTTGGTCAAGGTAAAGATCTTTTACTTTTCTTGAGTTATTCAGTCGTATTGTTTTCAATACTCGTCCAAGGGTTAACGTTAGAGAAACTTTCTAAAAAGTTTTAAAAAAATGATTTACTGTTATTTTTTTTTGGTATTCCTGGAAAAAACATATTAGTGCTTTTTTGTATTTGTTTATAATCGGGTCTTTTTCTTAACGAATAATACTCTGAAGGTATAGCGCCTGTATAATAAACAAGAGTATTATACATGATTTTTGAAACATAAATAAGACATATAAATATTCCTGTCCAAATTAATTGCGATTCAATTGAATAAAAGTAGAATAAGGATGGTAAAGATGAAATAATTAGAGAATTCCAGACCATCCATTCAGCAAAATAATTAGGATGACGTGTATACATCCACAAACCATCATTACAAACTTGTTTTTTCTTTCCTTCTAAGAAAGATTTTTTTAAAAACTTTTGCTTTTGTAAATCTGAGATATGTTCAATTGCAAAAAATATTATCCATAAAATATAGCCAAAAATTTCTAATGGAGAAATGTACTCTTGAGGGTTATAACTTTGTATTATTGCTGGTAATGCCAAGAAAGTAATATTAGCAAAACATTGTATCATAATTTCATATTGTAATGAAATATCATCATTAGAATACCCTGATTTTTTCCATCTTTTCCTTTGATATTCATATCTAGACAATTCTTTGTCTAAATGCCCGTTCTTAAGCAATATTAATGCGCCTAAGCCCATTCTTAAGCCTGCAAAGAGATACATTCCAGAAATAATATATTTTCTAACCCAATAACCCTCACCATTCATTAAAACTACAGCTCCAATGCAAACGAGTCCCCAGGGCCAACCTATATCAACATATGACATCCTTTTAGTGATATATGCAGGAATGCTAACTGTAATTATAAAAAGAATTAATTGCGTTAAGCCATTCAAAGAACTTATTGAATTAAACGTCTCACTAAAGTAAAGTATTATAAAGCAAATTATAAATGGAATATAACCAATGAAACGACTAAATATTTTTTTAAAAGTACTATGCATTATAATTTTATTTTTAATAAAATGATCAGATCAAATATAATTATCTTTTTTATTTCTTATAATTAGTTATTCGTTAACTATAAATTTAAGTTTATAAATTATAATTTAATTGATATAGAGTTATGAATTTAAATGAAATAGAACAAAGAGAAGTTTTCCCTGGAATTACAGGAAAGTTTGTGCACGGAAAACAAATAAGCTGGGCATTTTGGGAAGTTAAAAAAGGCTCTGTAGTGAATGAGCATCAGCATATTAATGAACAAATTATGCACGTTGTTAAAGGAAATTTTCAGTTTGTATTAAATGGAAAACTAAAAGTATATTCTGATGGTGATGTTGTTGTAATTCCCGCTAATATTCTTCATTCTGGAAAAGCTTTGACTAATTGTAAATTAATGGATGTTTTTAGTCCAGTAAGAGAGGAATATAAATGAATATAGTAACTAACTATCTTAAATTGATGGTGATATTTTTTTAAATTTCACGATCAATTAGATCAGTTACTACGTAATATCTAGGGTCATCTATAGATTCCTTAATACTATTTTCTATTAATGGATTAGCCTTAAGTAATAAGGTTTTACATTCGGGGCTAAGGTGTGTTAATCTCACCTTTTTGTTTATTTTGGAGTATTTCTGAATTAAATTCTCAATTGATTCAATTCCAGAGTGATCACTTACTCTTGATTCTATGAAATCTATTTCTATGTTTGACGGATCGTTTTGGACATCAAATTTAGAGTTAAAGTTTTGAATTGATCCAAAAAATAATGGCCCCCAAATCTCATACACTTTCGTTCCGTCTTTTTTAATGCGTTTTCTAGCTCTAATCATAGTCGCGTTTTCCCAAGCAAATACTAAGGCAGAAATAATAACTCCAACAATCACGGCTATTGCTAAATCTTGCCAAACAGTAATTGCGGAGACTGTAATAAGTACAAAAGCATCTGATTTAGGAATTTTATGTAAAATCCTTAAGCTACTCCATGCAAAAGTGCCAATTACTACCATAAACATTACTCCAACTAATGCAGCAATAGGAATTTGTTCTATTACACTTGATCCAAAAAGAATAAAAAACAATAAGGAAACTGAGGCTACAATTCCCGATAAACGACCTCTTCCACCAGAATTTACATTTATAATAGATTGACCGATCATGGCACATCCACCCATTCCTCCAAAAAGTCCATTTAAAAAATTAGCACCCCCTTGTGCTAGACATTCACGATTTCCGCTTCCACGAGTTTGTGTTATTTCATCCACAAGGTTAAGTGTCATTAACGACTCAATTAGTCCTACTGCTGCTAGTAATACAGCTGTAGATATAATTAAATTCCAATGCCCTTCAAGTGTATATAGTAATTCAAAGATTTGTCCTTGAAAAACTGGTAATCCACCTTTAAGTCCTTCACCTCCTCCGTCAAGAATAAAGGAACCGACTGTTGACACTTCAAGACCTGCTATTATAGTAATTAGTGCAACACTAATTATGGCAACTAAAGCTGCTGGAACTTTACTAGTTATCTTAGGAAGGTAAAACATAATTAGCATTGTTGTAGCAACCAAGGCAAGCATAGTGTATAATTCAATTCCACTAATCCATTGAGTTCCGTTTATTGAGTTTTTTTTAAATAAACCTAATTGTGATAAGAAAATTACAATAGCTAAACCATTAACAAATCCCATCATTACAGAATGTGGAATTAATCTAACAAACTTTCCAAGTTTAAAAACCCCTGCAGAAACTTGAATAAGACCAACAATTAATAGAGTAATGAAAAGCCAATGTAATCCTAAGTTTTCAACTGGGCTTAATAGTGCGTTTCCGACTTCATTCCCTTTCTGAATCATATGAATCATAACAACTGCCATGGCGCCTGTAGCTCCAGAAATCATTCCAGGTCTTCCTCCAAAAAGAGCTGTTATTATGCCCATAATAAAAGCTCCATAAAGTCCGACTAGTGGATCTATTCCAGCAATAAATGCAAAAGCTACTGCTTCTGGAATCAATGCTAGTGCAACAGTTATTCCAGAGAGGATATCATTTTTAGGATTTTGACTGAAGTTTTTGAGTAGTTTTTTCAACGAAAATATTTTAATTTTTTAAACGCGCAAATGTAATCTTTATCTTATTTATAGACAGTTTTTATTTAGAAACATATAGTATTTTGCTTTATTCTAATTAAGAGGAATAGTTTATTGATTATTCATTAATTTTTCTCCACTTTTTCAACATATTTATTATAATTAAATATTGTTTAAAATTAAAACATTCGTTATAGTATTTTTTATATTTGAATATTAATAACTAAAAAATAAACAATGAAAAATTTTTTACTATTTACTATCTCACTATTATTTACTTTTTCACTCTCTTCGTAAGAAAGTCCAGAAATTTGGATGAGCTATGAGCTTAAAGTTAAAAAAGGAATGATAGAGAAATTTGAACAAGCTGCAGCAAAAAAAATGAAAAAATTTAATAACTCTGCTGAAACAGGAATGTATACTTTTAACATAATGGATGGTGAAAACCAAGGAATGTGTTCAAGAGTTGTAGGCTGGAAAGATTGGGATTTTATGAATTCTCAAGAAGATAGATCAGATGAATTAAAATATTGGAGAGATAATGTTGATCCTTATGTTGAGAGTTCTACTGGCTGGAAAGTATGGAGAAGACTTAAGTGGGTTTCACATAAATGGTCACCTGAATCCAAATTTAAATACATGTTAGTAAGTAGAAGGTCTATTAAACCAGGAAAAGATCAAGATGTTATAAACTTTTTGAGAACATTAAAAATGGTTTATGAAAAACACAATTACTCAGGAACTGTAGGGGTTTTTAGAATAATTTCTGGAGGAAACACAAATGAATATATTATTTGTGAAGGTTTTAATAGTTATGGTGATTCAGGTAAATATCCAGATTCAGAAATGAATGAGGAAGAATTATACAATGAAATGTTTGGATGGGAAGCTTATAGAGAAGATGCAGGAATGTATAATGATGCTCTCGAGATGTATAGTAGAATTACTGAAAGACATCATTTAAACCAAGATTTAACTACTCAATTATAATTTAAAAATATTTTGATAATTAAAACCCAGTTTCAAGCTGGGTTTTAATTTATATCCCTTCTATCAAAGCTTAATGCGCCAATCTTGTTGCTTATTCCTTTAATCCATGGTCCATTGTATGTAATACTAGACTTTTTGTATTTTTCTGATGGCACCCATGTTATAGTACTGTATTTTTTATCGCTTTTTAATTTCATTATAATTTTTTTATCTTCTATGATTAAACTCTTTACGACTCCATTTAAATCTGAATAATTCTCTCCTAGACTAAAAAAAAACTGGTCTTTCATATAAAAGGTTACTTCGTTAACCTTTAAAGCTTTTTCAACTTCAATTAGCTGATCAAAACTCAAAGTTATTTCATTTTCTCCACTATAAAAAGCATTTAGAAGTTGAGGAGGAGTAATGATAGATGTTACTTGTTCTTTAAATAAATCTCTAGAAACTAAGGGTAATATGCGTTTAGCAAATTCTTTATAACCTTCATCTGAAAAATGACAGCCATCGTGACCAATAATTCCTGTTGTAGACATTATTTCTACATTATCATAACGCTTTGAAATTTGATTTTGAATTTCACGTAGTTCAGACTGAAAACTTCCTCCACATCCTGGATGTATTTGAAATAAATATATTTTTTCTAAACCTTTATAAACACGTTTCCAATCTTTATTTAATATATCAAAATTATCTGCGTATGATAAATGCTTCAAATCAGAGTTAGATTCACCTTGGTGAAATAAAATAGCCTTAATTCTATTTTTAAGACCTGCTTGATCTACTCTATAAGCTAACCTGCCAAAACTAGTTTCTAACGAAATTTTCTCAGGATACAGCATATTTTCTTCAATAGAAGATGAGCCACTTCCTCCGTTAATAATACAAATAGGGATTTTGTGCTTTTCTACTAATAATTTGCCTAATTCTATTCCCCAAACTCCAATTCCATGTGAGTTTTTAGTAAACCAGCCTCCATTATAACCTTCTTCCCAGCCTTGACCTTTGCAATTCTCACAGTTTCCAGTTGCTAGACCCCATCTAATTTTCTTATCATCCTCAGAATATGTTTCATAACCAGTCTTTACTCCAAAACTTTTTAAATAAGGGCTTGAATAATTTGATTTTTTACTACTTGCATGGGAATTGGATTGACCAGTAATAATATAAGCATCTCCACAAACTATGTTATCAGCAACAAAAGAAAGTGTCTCAACATCATCGTTTTTATGATACAATTCAAATCTATATTGAAATAAACCAGCCTTAATTGATGAAGAAAAATTAAATTTTTTGTTTTTTATTTCATGAACTTGTTCCTCTAAAAATTCTCCATCTTTAAATATTTTTAGTTTTAATTCATTAAAATTAGCATCATCATTGATGAATCCTGAAAAAACTACAAATGCCATATCATTTTCATCTCTTGGAAATAGCTGATTTTCTTCAGGATGCTTTTTAAGTTGTAATTGTTGAGTAAAGGAAAAGTTTACAACACAAATGAATAAAAGAGTTATTAAAAATCTAAATTTCATTTTTTTATTTATTAATTTTCTAACTAATTTAGTTTAAATTATCAAATTTTCAGACTAGCTCTCAAAATTATATCTATTTAGAATTTTTACCTTTCTTTGCAAATAATAATTTAGATTTTATAATAATGAAACGACAGGATTTAATAGATGGATTCCTTTTAGATTTTAAACCTAAAAAAGATCAAAGTTGGAAAAGTTGCTATTTTTTTGCTTATTACTTAAAAAAGAAGCATAAAATTGATACTGAATTAATTGAAGGCATTTCTAGAATAAATAAAGTTGATTATTGGATAGTTAGGTTTGATGACTTAGATGAAGATATTCATGCTAAAGCTGTTAATATAACACCAGACTATATTGATAAACCTGAAATGGTATGGAGTTTAAAAGCATTTGAAAAAGACAATTTTTAAAAAAATCTCCAACTTAATTTATTTCACAAAATTTAAAAAACCCTAACTATTTATTTAATTAGGGTTTGTGAAAAACATTATAATTGATTAATAATTATATAAATCAATATTAATTTGGTAAAATCACTTTATCTATTAAATGTATAACTCCGTTTGAAGCCTGAATATCAGCTGCTATAATTTTACTAACTCTATTGTTTCCATCTGTTAAAGTTGCTCCTCCAGAAACATTAGCAGTTATTGGTCCTCCTAAAGTGTTTAATTGTAAATTATCTGTTAAATCTGTAGATAGAGCATTTGTTTCGCCAATTACATGATAGCTTAACGTAGATTTTAAAGTAGGCTCATCAATATCACTTAGCGATTGAGCACCAAGCTCAATTAATAGATCCATAAATGCTTGATCAGTAGGCGCAAAAACTGTAAAAGGTGCAGGTGAAGTTCCTAAATCAGTACTAAGTATAGAAGCAAAATCAACAGATAAATCTGATCTTGTTAAAGCAATAAGCAAATTAGTAAGTCCTTGATCAGCTTTTGCAAAAGTTACAATTGATGGTAAAGGAATAACTCTATTTACTGCATGAATAATACCATTTGAAGCTCTTACATTACCCTGTGTTATTCTAGCCTCTCCATTTAATGTAACTCTCATATTTACTTGATTAATATATATTGAAAGTGGAACAAGTGAAGCTTCACTTATAGCAACGGTTTTATAATATCCTGTTTCGATGTCTCTGTACTCTAACTCATTTTTTAAAACATGATTTAATAAAACCTGCTTTAATAAATTTTCTGGAACTTCATCAATGGTATTAAAACCATTGTTCATCAAAAACACTCTGAAAGCCATGTTAGATGGCGCCATTAGTGTGTATTTATCAGTCCCATTTAAAACGGAAGAAAGATTAGTTTTTTGAAGAGCATAAGCCAAATATGTATAATTCATACTTGAAATAATTTTCGCTGAAATTGTTTGTTCTTCCATATCATAAACTTCATCATCATTTGAACATGATTGAAGAGAGAAAATAATTATAATTGCCGAAAATATTTTTAAAAATTTGTTCATACTGTATTTTATACAAATAGCGTGCCGTAATCTCAATATTTAGCATTTATTAAATTGTTAATTATTGAACCGTTTAATATTACTAACTCTTATTTTTTTACTTTTTTTAAGCCATACTATTATAATTTTAAATATTAAAAAAGAAAATTCTTAATCATTCTAATTTTGTAATTTTACTTATTTAAAATTATAGATATATTATAAGTTTATTCTTCATTATCATTATTTAAAAAATCTCATAAAGGTAAAAAGTATTAAAAAGAATTAATTATTATGGCAAATAGTATTAAAGAACAACAAGATATTTTATCAAAATTAAATATTCATGCCTTAAACCCTATGCAAGAGGAAGCTATTTCTGTAATAAATGATACAATTAATACCATTCTACTTTCTCCAACAGGAACTGGAAAAACACTCGCTTTTTTATTGCCTATTATTAAAATTTTAGATCCTGAATGCAACGATATCCAAGCATTGATTTTAGTTCCATCAAGGGAGCTTGCAATACAAATTGAGCAAGTTGCACGTAGTATGGGTTCTGGTTTTAAAGTGAATGCTGTTTATGGAGGACGCCCCATGTCCAAAGATAAAATTGAAATTAAACATGTACCATCCATATTAATAGGAACCCCAGGAAGAATTGCAGATCATTTTAGTAATGATAGATTTTCTAAAAAAAACATAAAAACCCTGATACTGGATGAGTTTGATAAATCTCTTGAAGTTGGTTTTGAAATGGAAATGAGAGAAATTATTGGTCAGTTACCGCACATAAATAAACGTGTTTTAACATCAGCAACCCATAACATAGAAATACCAGGATTTGTACGCTTAAACAACCCAACAACTGTAAATTACCTGAAAGAAAAGAGAGATTCAAGTTTAGAGATTAAAACAGTGCGATTATCTAACAACAATAAATTACAAGCACTATTAGATATAATAGAGTATTTAGGCAATCAAACAGGAATTGTGTTTTGTAATGTAAGAGAAAGTATTGATCAAGTAAGTCGCTTTTTAGATAAAAACAATATAAATCATAGCTGTTTTTCTGGTGGAATGGAACAGAAAGATAGAGAGCGTTCGTTAATTAAATTCAGAAATGGGACCAGTCAAATTTTAATTGCTACTGATTTAGCTTCAAGAGGAATTGATATTCCAGAGCTAAAATTTATTATTCACTACGAAATATCTAGAACTTTGGAAGAGTTTACTCATAGAAATGGTAGAGTGGGTCGGATAGATGCTAAGGGGACAGCTTATGTAATGAAGTTTGAAAATAAAGACTTACCTGAATTTGTTAATAATGCTAAGGTTGTTAACATATCAAAAAAATCAGTAAGAAAACCCCAATTTTGGGAAACACTATTTATTTCAGGTGGCAGGAAAGATAAAATTTCCAAAGGAGACATAGCAGGACTCTTTTTTAAACAAGGAAAAATCACAAAAGATCAATTAGGTACTATTGAATTAAAGCAAGATTGTGCATTTGTGGCAGTGCCTAAATCAATTGCTGACGAATTGATAGATAAGCTAAACAATACCAGACTAAAAAAGAAAAAAGTAAGAGTAAGAGTATTGTAGTTTTAAAACTAAATTAATAAGCTATAATGTTGATTAAGATTAGTTTTATGAAAACCACCAAAAAAGATAACGACCTTTTTTATTCCCTATAATTGCTGGGGAGATATGGAAATTCGATTTTACTTTATTAAGTTGTTTTTCTATTTTAGTTAAGCTATCTGATTTAGCGACTAGTGAAGAAAATACTTTTATTTGTTTTTTAAATAAGACACTCTCTTTAATTAATCTTTTAATAAATAGTGTTTCTCCACCATTACACCAAAGTTCATTTGTTTGTCCATTAAAATTAAGTATGAATTCTTTCTTTCTACTTAAATTATTAAGCTTTCTAAGAGATCCTTTTGTGGCTTCTTCAATAGAACTATGAAAAGGTGGATTACAAACCATGAAATCAAATAATTCATCAGAACCTATGATGTTCTTAAAAAGAAAACTCTTATTTTCTTGGAAATGTATATCAACTTTATTTTTTAATTCTTTTGAGTGACTTATATTATTATTTGATATTTCAACAGCTTTTGCATCGCTGTCTATTCCAACCATTTTCCAGTTGAAGTGTTGAGCTCCTAGAATACAATAAATACCATTAGCTCCAGAGCCTACATCTAAACCTCGTAATTGAGTATCCTTAGAAATATTGAATTTTTCTAAAAGAAGATCATGAATGTGTAATAGATAATCTAATCTTCCTGGAACAGGTGGAATTAAATAACCTTCAGGTAAGTCATAATTCTCTAGTTTGAAATCAGCGAGTAGCATTGCTTTATTTAATGCATATACTGCTTTTGAAGAACTAAAATTAATAGTTTCTTCTCCACTAGGATTTAAGACAATATACTTTTGTAATAATGAGTGATGTTTGACTAACCTCTTAAGATTATAACACTTACTATATGGATTTTGTGGATGCACCTATTAAAATTACTTTTGATATTTCTCCATATTTAATAAAGTTCCAATATCATTGATTAATTGTGTTACAGCTTCATCATCTGTACCATCATAGACTCCTCTTATTTGTTTTTCAGTATCTACTAGTACAAAGTTAGGTGTGTGAATAAAATCTTGTAATCCGCCATCTCCTTGTTCAACTACGGCAAAGTAACTTTTTCTTGCAAGATTATAAATATGTTTCTTGTTTCCTGTAGTAATATTCCACTTACTATCTATCACTCCTTTTTTTTGTGAATAATTTTTAAGAACAGACACACTGTCAATATTTGGAGTAACTGAAATAGATAAAAGCATGATATTATCGTCTTTAATAAAATGATTTTGAACTTTGACTAGGTTATCGGTCATTATAGGGCAAATACTTGGACATCTTGTAAAAAAGAAATCAACCACATAGATTTTATCTTTGTAATTGTCTTGAGTTACAATATTTCCATTTTGATTTTTTAGATTAAAGTCATCTACTTTATGATTTTTAGTTTTGTTTTTTAAAGTTCTATCAACTAATTCAGGACTGAAATCAGATGGATTGTAAATAGGTAACTGATTTTGTGTTATTTGATTACAAGAGCTTAAAACAAATAATAATAACGAGAACTTAATTAGTCTTGACATCCTAAAGTTATTTTATATAAGTTTTTTTGAAAGAAACTGTTCTGCTTCATCTAATTCAGGACGATTACTATTAGTGGATTCGCATAGTGTTATTAATTCTTGAAAATAAAACTCTGCTTGTTTATTGTCATTGATTTGCTGTGCCGCTTTGGCAGCACCATACAAGCCGTTAAACCTGAAAGGGTGTCCCTTTAAATTTATTTTATAAGTCTCAAGTGCTTTTTTAGGCTTATTTAGAGCTAAATACATATCTGCTAACAATTCGTCAGCGGGAATTATTTCCCCAGGAGTGACAGCATGCTTAGAGGTTTTACTTTCTAAATCTGCAGCTATTAGCATGAAGTTTAAAGCTTTTTCAGAATTTCCTTTAGCTAATTCAATCCAGGCATTAGCTGAACTAATTTGAATAGCAACTTGGCCAGATTTATAATCATCTTCAGATTTAATAAGTTCTTGATGTATTGATTTTAATATTGTTAATTCTTTTTGGGCAGAAGAAATATTTTTTAAGTTAGAAAACCCTAATATTTTCGAAAAATGAAGCATTGCTTTGGGCCAATATGATTTATCCCAGTTCATTTCTGTTAACGGTAATTGAAGTTCTGTAGCGCGTTTCCAATCTTTGTTTTCAATAGCTAGTCTAGATGGTACGGCTATTAACGCATAGGCAGAGGCATAGCTATTAGCTGGAAAAGTTTTTTTAATAGCTTGTACTTTTTCTAATTCTAATTCTGCTCTTGTATTATCACCTTTTTGTAAATACGCATAAACCAAATAATCTACTGCATGGATTTCACTTACCCAGGTTGCGTCTGGATTCACTGACTCAGCGTAACAAACCGCAGAATTAGCAGAATCATTATTGGATCTAATAGATTCATTCCATAATCCTAAACGTGTAAATATATGCGATGGCATATGTTGAGCATGAGCTGAGGCTGGAGCGATTACAGCATATTTTCGTGCAACTTCTAATGCTAGGTGTGCTAATTCAGGTGAATCGTAATTATGTATTATGTAGTGTGCAATCCCAGGGTGATTTGGGAATTTTATGAATAAGTCTTCTAATATTTTTCCAGATTTTTTTTGTTTGCTATAGGTTTTGTCATTAGGATCTGATGTAGCTAGAACAGCTAATGAGTAAAAAACAGCAGTCTCAACATCCTTTGGATATTTAGTGTATAATTCTGCCATTTTAGTTGCGTATTTTAACTTCCTAGTCTTAGTATCAACTGATCTCCAGTCTTTGAAATACACAGATACAGCATCGATATAATCTTGTTCACGTTCATTGTTTGGAGTTAAGGTATGTGCTACTTTTAGTAAGGCTTCGCCACGTTCTAGAGCCTTGGGATTTTGATTAAATGATAAAGGATGATTTAAAATACTCATAGCAGTTCCCCAGTAAGCCATTAAACAATCAGGAGCTTGATCTAAAACACTTACAAATGCTTTTTCAGCTTCTGCGTATTCAAATGAGTGAATTAAAGATAATCCTAAATTAAATGTTTCCCTTAAGTCATAGCGACATGAGAGTGTGAAATTTACATCTCCAAATTTTGAATCTCCACAAAGTAATAAGGGTCCTCTGTTTAAATCTAGTTCTGCTATTGAATAAGTAGCAGTTGTTTTTTGATCCTTACAGGCAATTAAACTTAAAGTTAAAACTGTTAAAATTAGATATGCTTTTATGTATTTCATTTTAATTCATTTTTATATTTAAATATAATGATATTAAAAATACATAAACAGCTTATGTTTAATCTAAAATATTTAACAGTCTATTTCTTTTTTAGTTTTACTGAAAAGTGTCTCATTATTGGAGCTTCCCATTCAATATTATAACCACTTTTAGCATCTTTTCTTGTTTCGTATATGTTTTTCAATGCTACAGCAACATATTCC
>Ga0209384_1001159_pt1 | contig 14385 bp, 17 predicted proteins | sample CoawatmetaG05DNA_FD_187511 | JGI IMG/M metagenome (GOLD analysis project Ga0209384, IMG submission 187511) | Marine microbial communities from the West Antarctic Peninsula - Coastal water metaG058-DNA (SPAdes) (version 2) | ecosystem: Environmental > Aquatic > Marine > Coastal ... | reverse complement strand
CAGCAGAAACAATCGTTGCAGTAGCACCACCAGAATCCGTGATAGTAACAGGAGTTGTGAGAAAATCTATAGGATCTTCATTAATTAAGTTAGCACCAATATCAGTACTATTTACATCTGTACCATCAAGAGCAATACTTCCATCAAGAGCTTCAGCATCACCTAAGAGAAGATCATTAAAGTTTAATGAATTAGCATCAGTACCATTTAGAATGATAGAATTACCAATACTCTCATTTATGATATTGTCGCCAGCATCAGTACCAGATGCATCAGTACCTTCTAATAGAAGATGAATTTCATTTACCGTACCATACTCTATATCGGCATCTAATAAAATATTATCACCATCATCATCTAATGTAGCTACAGCTGCACTATCTTCTGTAACAAACCTATCTCTTACATGAGCTCCAGATTCAAAATATCTTTCAGTAGATAAACCTTCTGTTTCAAATATTAATAAATCACCATCTTGTTCTGATATTAACTTATCATAACTACTTCTACCATTTGTAGGATCAACAGAACCATCTCCAAATCCAGCTGCAGTTTCTAATGCAATAGCAGAATGATCTAAACCTTCGTGAAGGAATATACCAATTCGTGTATCCTCTACTACAAGAAATCCATCACTACCATTATCTGTATCATCTTCTAAAGTAAAGTAATCTAATTGTTTACCAGAGAAAGATGAATCTAATACAAAATTATTTCCATTTTCATCTACTAGTTGATCTTCTTCAACTAAAATATTATCTGCTTGAAGATCACCCTCACCATCTCTATCACTCAGTTCAAGCAAACTTTTTTCTAATTCAATATCATTACTATCGCCATCTTCCATAGTAATTCTTATAACATCTTCAAAAGTAGTTTCTAGAACTTTAGTTGTAGCGTTATAATTTTTTATTGTTCCTGTATGTGTAGTAAGAGTGTTTGTTGCAACAAAAGTTCCTGTTGCATCTTTAACAACAAAGTTAGCGTGAAATTGAGCTTCGGGGGATTGGTTATACTTAAATCCTTGGTTTGTAACATCAACACTATCTACTGCACCAATATTTTTTGTTGTTGCAAGAAGGGCAGCAGCTGTTCCACCAGTTGTTATAATGCTAACAGTTGGAAGTAAAGAATAACCATCACCACCATTACTAACAAATATTCTAGTAATCTCACCAGTTGCAACTGTACCTTCTTCTAAAGCAAAGGAATCTGTTTCTGTTCCGTAAGTATCACCACTTTCTTGTAAGTCATAACCATTTTGATTTAGTATAATATTACTACCAGCATTTTTAGAAGAACCATTTGTTCCATCTAAAACAAGAGTGTCACCAATACCACCAGCAATATTATCAAAGAATAAATTGATATTGTCTGATAGAGTTAATGCAGAACTTATAGTAATAGAATTTTGTGATGCAACAGCTGTTACAGTAATAACTCTAGATCGTTCTATACCATTACCAGATAAAACCATACCTACTACAATTGTTCCAGAGTTTCCATCTAATTTTACTGTAGTGCTTTTAGATGTTGCACCATTAACAACAGCAGTAGCTTCAGTTCCACCACCATCTAATACAAGTTGAAACTCTTCTAGTTGTGAAGTTGATCCTGATTCAAGAACTAGAAGTTTTCCAGCATCTGTTGATGATGAATCTGTACCATCCATTATTAAAGAACCATCCACAACAGAAACAAATCCAGTTGCAGCTGTAGTATTAGTACTTATCTCTGTAGTAGTAAATGTTAGAACATCTCCTACATTAAAGTTTGTTCCTGCATCGTCAATAATAACTTCACTAACACTACCCCTTTTAACTGAGGTAACTTCTGCTTTAGCTTCACCATTACCTATTGCTGTTTGTGTGTCTAATTCTACTTTGTCACCAATATCATAAAGAATACCACCATTAGTCACATTAAATTTTGTAACTATACCTCTAATTGTAAATGTCATAGTAACATCTTGAACAGTAGATGTTCCAGTAATAGTTTCTCCGTCTATAAAAGTTCCAACTATAGAAGTAGGATTTAATTCAAATTGAACTATAGCATCTCCACCTTCTGCTGTACTCAATGCACTAGAAACAACAGCGGTGGCACTAGAAGTACCACCTGTAATTGTTGTACCAACAATTTCTGTTGAAATAGAATTTATGCCAGGAGAGGTTCTCAATATTACTTGATTAACCCAGTTTCCATCTGATGATCTCATCATAAATTTATTTGGATAAGTTACTTCAGAATTTTGTCCCAACAACATCCTCATAAAAATTTTATGACCTTCAGATGTTCCCTTCGCTCGGTAAAGTTCTCTAATGTTCTTTATTAAATTTCTTTTATTAACACCATCAGCAAGCTTGTTTGGTATTGCGTTCATAAACGATTCACGTAATTGATCTAAGAAATCGTATATGGTATTATCTACGTTTGCATACTCTAATAATTGCTGTAAAGTTTGTACAGGGTTTGCTCTGTATCTATCTATCGTACCAGTTGAACTAGAAGTTCCACCAGTAATAGTTTCACCTGTCTGAAACTGTTGTTGAGATGTTATAAACAATCTTGGTGTATCATTACCAAGATCATCTACAAGAATTTTTGCAGTAGCTTTACTTATTGATCCAGTAATGGTTTCACCAACAACAAACTTACCATCGGTTCCAGAACCAGACTCTAAAACAATTTCATTACCATCTACATCTAATACACTTGATGGAGTTTCTAATTCTAAAAGTAGATTATCAATATTAACAGTTACTCTTAATTCACCAGCTTCCAAATATTCATAATAGTATTTTAAAAATTTTACAAATAGAGGATGGTCTGCTTGTATAAAGTCAGGAACTTGACCTTCAATTAAAGGACTAATCTTAGTTGTTAAGTTTGATGAATATCCGTCAAAAGGAGCCATTTTTTAATAACTCGACGGTGTTGTATAACTAGAGGTTGTATTGTATATTGATCCAGCTGCAGAATCTCCTGTTGATATAGTATCTACTTCTCCCGTTACGGTAGTGTTTATAAAATCTATTTCTAATATTTGGTTACGAAGAGGAACAATGTCGCTTGAATCTGGAATTACTGTTATTCTAATTATACTAGAAGCGGCACCATCAACATCTGATATTGATATTATATTAATATTATTAATAACAATACTACCAGTTATATAATCTATTGTTCCTACTGTTTCATCTTTATATACTCTTACACCAGCAACAATAAAGAAAAGTCTTAAAACACCACTACCATTATCATCAAAAAACATAATATTAGTTGTGTCTCCACTAATCTTAAATCCAGTGGAAGATAAAACACCCCCAGCAATAGAATTATGACCATCGTGTGGATTAAAAATTTTATTATTAAAAGTAATGGTATATGATTTTGATGTATTTAATAATGGTTCTAGATTATGAGCCAAAGTTACATTAGTAATATTTCCTGTTATAGAATTATCAGTATCATCTATAAGTCCTGTTACTTTTGAATGTCTAAACATTCCGTCAAATTGACCTAAACTATTTTTATTTAAGTTTTTTAATGTGGTTAAAATTTCAGATGATAATCCAGCTGAAGTTTTGGTTGTTTTACTAGAATCAAACTTAAAGACTACTTGTAAAATAATTTTTGTGGTTTGAGTATTAACAATAACTGGTGTTATTGATGCAACTGTAAAAGGTGCAAGATCAACAACTAATTGAGATTTTTCAGTAGCAGTTAAATTATTACCTGTCGTAGATTTTATTGATATAAAAACTTTTCCATATTCTGGAGTACTAACTACACCAAGACTTGTATCAAAAGAACCAGCCTCTCCACCAAAGACTTGAACAGATTGAGTATTAGGGAAAAGTTTCTTTGCAAAAACTTTATAGTCCTCTGATGTAACACAACGACCTTGAGAAGCAAAATCCAAAGGAGCATTATATTTTATAGATGCAAGACTTTCTGGTTCTGAACCAGCAGATGCAATTTCTGATGTTGCAACTGATACATCTGTAACACTTGAAATTGATGCCGCATTTGTAAATAAAGATGCACCGTTTGCAGCAGTTTTATTAGATACAATATATGTAAGTATAACAATGTTGTTATCAGAAAGAGCAGTACCAATAATACCATCACCAAAGTAAACTTCAAATAATCCAGCTTCCACTTCTTGTAAAAAGAAAACATTACTTCCAGTTGTTACTTGTGTTATGTCTGTTGCTTCTGTAAATACATTAGAAGATGAATCTGTAGATGATGTTTGAACTTTGACTGTCAAAGTAGTAGTGTCTGCTCTATTATTTGTAATAAGAAATCTTTGATCTATATCAGAAGAATCAACAGTATATCTTGTTGTAATAAATGTTCCCTCATAGATGTCAACTCCAACAAAAGGAATAGTATTACCAATATTAGATTTTGTTATATCTTCAATAGTTGAAAATTGATAAGATACATCCTCTACAGTAGTATTGAAAACAGTTCCTGCTGACATTGTTACCGAAATATCATTAGTATTAAGAGTAACATCTATCTTTGCTTTTGAAGCTCTAGAAGAAGTTGGAACATAACCTAATGTTTTTGCGTGAGAAACAATACTTGATCTTAATGACGCACTATCTAAAAACATTTCATTTGCTAACATATTTGCATTGAAACCAAGATAGTGAGTGTTGTATGCAAGAACATCTAACAATGCACTCATACCAGAACCCTCAAAATCATAATCCGTAAATTCGTTTTGAGCTCCTAGAAATATTTTAAGATTTTCTTTTACATCATCAAAATCAAATTCTGTTACTTCTAATCTTTTATTGTTTGTTGCCATTATCGTAATACCTCTAGAAATACTGTTAAGTCAACAAGCTCTGTCGGTGCATTAACAACAAAGAACTCTATTGTCACTTCATATTCATTACGATCTAAATTTGGGTCAGCACGAACACTAATAAGTTTAACCCTTGGTTCAAAATTTTCAATAACATCTTCTATCTTTTTTGCAAGAATAAATGCTGTCATGTTAGTCATATTCTCAAATAACATATCTCTAATACCAGAACCAATTTCTGGATGAAAGGGTTTCTCATAATGATTCAATAAAACAAGATTACGAACAGACCTTTTAACAGCTGCTATATCTGTAACCTTTCTAACATCCTTAGATGCTTGTGTCTTTGCAAAGAACAAATCTAAATCTTTATATTGCCGCACATTACGGTCTATATCATTTTGACCTTGTGCATCTCTATGTGCGGTTGATGTAGCCATTAAGTTAGATTCCTTTTACATTTATTTATAAAGAAACTTAGAGTTTATTTTAACATATCTATATTTATACCTTGTATGTTGGGTCATATGTAGAGTTAGTTTGATACCTCACTACAAAAGAAAGGCCTTCTTTACCTCGACGTTGTTTTCTAGCAGGTGCTTCTGTATAATTTCTTAGAACCTCAGAAATTAATATTTCTTTTCCTGATACAGTAAACGTATCAAACCTACCTACTTGACCTTTCCTTAATGGTTCCTCTATAATGAATCGTTGTCTACCATCTTCATCAAAACCTTTAACTGATGATACCTTTGTTGGTATTTGTTTTAATTCTATAACTGGCCCAGCAGTCCCAGATGAAACATTATCTAATAAAACATTCTCAGTAATAATAATAGGTCTGGTAGAAAAACCAGCCTTACTAATATTCTTTCTTTTATCACCCTCAAAAGCATCGGCAGCAGTTGTCACTTCTGCTGTAATAGAATTTTGAGTAACTTTTGTAGTTTTAGTTGCTATTGTAAGTTGTTCAGTATCTTCTTCAGGCAAAGTTGGTGATGTAACTATGACTGAACTTGATGCGGCATTTGTTGCAGCAGTTTGAGCTAAGTTTTCTTGGATTGTAGCTGGAACTTCTTCAACAGGATCATCTTCTGGTAACTTAACTTCAATAGCTTTTTGAACTGCATCACCACCACCTGCCGGAAGTTCAAAATTAGGAATATCAAAAGATAAACTCTTACCAGCGGCAACAGCTGAAGCAGCACTTGAGACTAAACTATTCAAACTAAATCCAGATGCAGATAATGCTCCACCAAAGTTTGATGTTATACTTGATAACAAACCCGCAGCTTGTGCTGCATTAGCAATTCCAGATAAACTAGACAATTGTGCTTGTAAATTAATATTTGGTAATTCTAAACCTTGTGGAATTAGACTTCTTAAATCTGTTGCAAGAGCAGACAGTTCTGATCCAATTGCAGTTGATGCTATCAAAGCTTCAACTTCCGAATTTGCTTTCGCAATAATGGTTGTAGAATCTATCTGTTTTAAAATACTATTAAATTTTTCATTGGCCGCAGCCAACCCCCCAGTAATCATACTCTATCCTCCTGCAAAAACATTTTCGCTACCAGCAGCAACTGATGTACATGAAGTAATACTGTCGCCAATTCTACCGCAACCCAAATCATTAACTTTAACTGTAGTTGAACCTGTAGTAATAGGTGCAACGTGAGGGGGGCATGGAGCTCCTGGTAATAAATGTACTGTATTAATATCTGTTTGTCTACTTACCGCAATACTATTTACAAACACATTTGGAGAACCTATAGCTCTAACCATTTCAGAGCAATGTGGTATATCTGCATCGCCTATTCTAGTTACTGCTGGCATTTGTACTCTCCTGTGTAATTAGTTTTTTTAATTTAAAATTCCACAAAGCAATCTCTCTATGTTCTGCTTCCGTATGGCCATCACCTTCAGCATGAGGTTCTCCTACTGGTGGATGAAAATGATCTGCACCAACTGCATCTCCTACTATATTATCAAAAATAATCTTTCCACCAGTCTCATTTAATAAAACATCTGTTGTTCCTGTTTCTAATCTAACAAACGGCCCAAAAATAATATCCCCATCTATAAGTTCTAATATTAAATGGTTTTCTGTACCATCTGCAAAATTCTCTGGTACTAATTTATCTCTACCTTCAGCATTTTCCATTATTAGATTATCACCAACATTAGCAGAAGAACTATCAGTACCATCTAAAACTATATTATTTTCTTCAGACTCTTCAACAAATTTATCTGTTTGACCAAAATTTAAAGTATCTATTTCTAATAATATTTCATTCGACTGTTCTTCTGTTCCTAAGTCTGGTATAAAACTAATAACGTGTTTCAATGTTGCTAATGGTATATCATCATAATTAGTATACACTATCTTTTCATTAGACGAATCAATTATAGTAAATGCGTGAGCCATTTTAATTATTCTTCATCAACTTCAATAGCTACTGGGTTCAAGTCAATATCTGGGCCACCTGTTATTTTAATGTTGCCACTAGATGTATGTGTCCATGTTTTTCCTGTGGTAGAAATCCAACTTGTTCCTATTGTATCTTTCCTTGTTGTAGTTGAGTTAATTAGCATAGATGTTCCTGAGCTAATTGTCGTTGATAAAGTTGATCTCATATCTACATTTGATCCAGATTTAAATGACATTATACCAGAAGTTGTTGAAACTACCATATTATCTTTTGAAGTGATAAATAAATCTTTGTCACTAGTAATTTTCATATCATCTCCAGAATAAATTCTATTAATCTTACCAATCACTTCTGTCTTCGCACCAACTATGTTTATATCAACATCACCGGCGCCGGGCGCAGCTCCTTCTTCAAGGGGCCCTATATTACCTCTCACATAACCGCTAATATTATATGCATGATTACCTTTTATTTCTTCCTCAACATTACCACCACTTTTATACCCAACCTTAGTGCGAATATTTCCGCCTATCTTTTGTGTATAGTCTCCTTCTACCTCTAAATGATAATTACCTTTAATATATTCTCTTACCGTTCCTGCTATTGTTAGATTAACACTACCTGATACATAAACATTAGAACCACCAGCAATAATCTCATAGTTGTCTCCAATAACTTTAACAACTTTATCACCATTAGTATGAAGTTCCTCAAATGTTCCTGACTTATGCTGAGTAAATAATCTTTCAGCACCAGGGCTATCATCTATCTCACGTATATGACCTGACTCACTTTCGTGAACATGATTGTATGGATATTGAGCGGATGTATAAGGATCTGCATCTTTTACAATTCCTTTAGGTTGAGGTTCTTCCCAAAATCCTCTAGGGTCTTCTTCTGCAATATCTGATACAGTAGATAGGTTTGGTTTAGTTGCTTTTGGAACACCTGTATGATCTTCTGGAGGATGTTCATCACCTTCAACATGAGGTATACTAGGATCACCTCGTAGTCTTCGTGATCTACGTTCAATTAATTTATTATGATTTTCTGAATTTTCACCTTGAGCAAGTCTACTGGTATCTGATTCTCCAACCTCATGCCCAGAGGCCATAGTATAGGTATCACCATCTACAGGATAAGGCCCATACGCAGGATCACCCTTATACTGAGTCTGTATAGCATCTTTTCCTCTAGGATCATTAAACCCTTCTCTTGGGTCAGCAGCTGCTTCTGGATTACCAGGAAGAGAACCTATGATGATAGGTTGTTGCTTGTCTTCAGCATCTCTAAAGAAACCGATAACATAAGAACCTTCAACAAGAAAGGATGGAGTGCTGCCCATCCCATGCATAGAAGGGTCTGTTACTGGATGCATAACATGAGCCCAAGGTAAATCGGTTGTGGGAAGAGCAGATATATCTTCTGTATGAAAACCAAGACAACGAACTCGTACTCTTCCTAGAGCATCAGGATCACTACGATCTTCTACTACACCAACAAACCAGACAAACCCATCTAGTCCCATAAAATTACTTTTTGCTACCATACCAATCCTCACATATATTTATATATGTATTTATAAGGATTAATGCAAGTCTGGATCTCGACCTAAACGAATTTTTTCTGGCTTGTCATATTTTTCAACTTCATAAATCACATTTGAGTCTAGATTACTATCCCGAAATTGTTGTAAAATTAAATGTACGTCATCCTTATCTAGATGATCAACCATTATTGTCTTAGTAATAATTCTATATTTTATCATTATAAGTAATATTTAGTAAATATTATATTAGAACAACTCTGATTCGCAAGCATACTCATTACCAAGAGTAGTTTTAATCTCAAAAAAGATAGAATCCTTGTGCTTATCGCGTACAGGAACATACTTCTTAGTCTTCTTAGACCAATAAGTAACTAAACCACCCTCTAACTTAACATCATCATACGAGTCAGATTCTACTGAAGTAAGCTTACCTGTATACTTATCACCAATATCATCAATAAATGATACAACCGCGCCAATTTCTAATTTCATAATATTTTCCTTTGTTTCATTATATTAACTATAACATATAGAATATAGTTTGTCAACATAAAAATGCACTTTTTATAAAGTTTATTTTAATCTTTACTCCAGTATGATAACACCCAATTAATTATCATCATAGGAAGTGTTATAAGTAAAAAGTAAACTATAAGAAAAATAAGAATTACAAATCCAAAGGTTAACGTAAAAATTAAATCAATTACTAGCTGTATCTTTCCTCTTACAGTCTTGATAGGAACAAATCCCATTAATCCTCACCACCAAAGATTCTTTCCCAACCTTCTTTGTATTTTGGAGATATAGGTCTGCTTGCAACACTACCAGTTTTTTGTGATTGCAATGTATCGTAGGCAATCTTCTTACCTCTATGTACAGCAGTACGAACCTCTTTTACAAATTCACCAGCTCTTCGATCTCCTTCTGGTGTAGTAATATCAATATCTTTTGGCATTGTAATAGTATCAGAACCTTCTTTATGAAAACCATCAGAAGAGATACTACTCCCCTTCTTCTGCTGCCATGCGTGATCTACTCTCTCAATAGTGGAACCATCAGAAGTTGTTTTAACAATAGTTCCTTCACCAAACTTACCTTTACCTTTTACTACCTTATCAACAATATCTTGTTTTTTAACTACTTTGTCTTTCACAACCAATTTCCTTTTTGTTCTTATTTGTTATCATAGCTTCGACCTCTAGGCCGAAGATCATTTACCGATTTCCACTCATCATATTCTTTTTGTAATTTTTCAACTCGTTTTCTTTCCTTTGCAGCAGCTGCTTTAAACTCTGGTGTGGATGCATCATTTAATGGGTATGGTCTAATACCCGCAAGTTCTTTCCAATCAAAGTGTACAGATATAGATTCATCTTGAATACCTTCTATCCATTCCTTTATCTCATAATTTGTATCATGTGCTATGTTGTAATAACCCAACTGCTCAATCAGAAAATCTTGCTTCCAAGCTTTTGTATTCAATTCATTCTGTTCTACTGAAAGAGCCAACTCTTCTTCTGGTGGAAGTTCTTCTTCAATACCAAGCATTGCATTAATCTCTTCATCGGTAAGACCAAGTTTTTTTAACTTGGCAATACCTGACTTTTTAATATCATCCATAACTACTCCTGACCATCTTCATCAACACTCTCCAATGTAATCTCTTCAATTTCTTTTGAGCCATACTTAAACTCTGTCTCACATGCTAGGTCTAACTTATGCATAATATCTTCCGTGAAATATTTATGAGGATTGTTAAGTATCTCTTTACCAAACTGCTTCGTTCCATCAGGCATCTCAAATCGTGTAGATACCTTCTTAAAGATTTCATACTTCTCTGCAAGTTCCAGCAGACCATAGTAACGATCAAGTCCCTTATCATAAGTTAATCTTACATCAACCATCTTATTCTCTTTGGTGAGTCTCGACTTATGATTCTTACAGTGAATGATATTACCGATTACTTCTGTACCATCCTTCTCCTTCTTCTTAGAAAGATACACAATCGAACTCGCTGCGTATTTTAGACCACTACCACCACCCATCTCTTTGGTGGAGAAGAGTCCCATACTCTCGTAAGTATGATTCGTTACTACCATCGGAACATTCGCTCGCCCCAACTTTAGAGTCAGAACTCGAAACGCTGCTTTGAGAACCTGAGCTCTCGTCATATCCCTTGTCTCTTTACCATCAGAAGTATCTTCGACTTCCTTGGTAGTACTCAGCATACCCAGAGAATCCAGACATATAAACAGAGGCTTTCGCTCCGATTCGTCTTGTGCAAGATACTGATCAAGAACCTTCAGGGCTTGAGTACGAAACTCCTGCACAGTAGTCACAGGAAATATCACCATTCTCTTCGTGTCAATTCCTCTTTCAATTACCATCTGCTTTGTAATCGCACTTTCACTCTCAAAATATATGACACCTGCATTTGGGTCTACATCAAGAAAGTTCTTTACAATTCCCATAAGAAAGTATGTCTTACCTGTTGCACTTTCACCTGCGAGAGCTGTAATCTTATTTGCAGGCAATCCACCATTCACTGAACCACTCAATAGTCCATTCAGTATGTATGAACCTGTGTCAATAAAAGTATTAACGTCACCTGCCTCTACACCATCATCCACAATAGATGCATACTCATTACCAACTTCCTTGATAATGTCTCTTAAAAAATCACTCATTTATCTTTCCTTATAAAAAATCATACCGCCGTGGTCATCAATAATATACTCTATACCCCAAACTTCTTCCATAGTAGAAACCAGAGATTCTCGAAAGTAATTCGGAACTCCGGTAATACTAATATAACTATTAGAACCAACATTTTTAATTGGGCCTTCTTTATCTAAATGTAATGTCAAATGATCAAATATAAAATCAGGTATTCGCATAGTTTCTTTCTTTCTTCATAGTATTAATATTATCACTTTACACAGTGTAACAGATGTAATCAAATAAGTCAAGGAACTTTATGAGGGAAAATAATATTATTCCCCGTATATGGAATAACTTGTTTATTTAATATTTCTATTCTATTTAATATTTCTTTCCGATATGTGGGAGTAATAGATGGAACTGTGAGCTCACTCTTTAAAACCTGCACCACAAGCATATCTGTAGATGATAGATTTTTATTCATTCGAATTGTCTCCGTAGTCTTATAGGGGAAATATGCATATTCTCTTCTTTTACTTATGTTATATTTAATATACGGGTAGTGCATTTGAGTTGCTCTGAGGTTTTGGGGGGGGCCTTTCTATCACAAGTATATCTCCATTTATAATATCAGGGTAGTGCAATCAACATACGCTCAGTTTTCGATACCCTCTAATCATCAGAAAATATCATCAGGGAACCTAACATCCTGTATAGATTACATTTACCTGCTCAGTTCTTAAGGCCCCCTTTACCTGAGAATAGTGGTGTGTGAGATGTCTGTTCAAGGGGAGAAAGGAGATAAATCCCTGACACCTCACACTGGTATAAAAAGAAGAGACAACACGAACCCTCACACCATATATTATAATGGAACTTTACTGTGAGCCAGGATCATAATACTATGATCGCACCAACCTTAATGTCTCTAATAAAGTTTAACTAGTTCTCGTATTTTGTATTGTATTCCTCATATCTTCCGTGAAATATTTATGAGGATTGTTAAGTATCTCTACTCTCCAATGTAATCTCTCTTCATCAACTGCACATTCATCACCCATACATGTCAGTGTAGTCTCTCTGAGAGCTCTCAGTGTAGTCATGGCAGCCCTTGTTCTTCCATACTTCAATAGGTTCATAACAATATCGATATCACTCAGCGTCTTATTAAAATCAGTCATTCAATTTTCCTGAGAGACTTTCAGTGGTTAATACCCTAGATGGCTAATCCATCTCCAGTAGCCTCTCTCTCCATTATCTTTATAGTACCATACTAATACCTGTTTGTCAAGAACAATTGTAGCTTATTCTATATTTAATTCATAGTGTATCATATATGTCACAATGTTATACAGTCTATAGTTATTCATTAACCCTCAACATAGTTGAGTATATACTACTATATGGCCATTGTCAAGTCCCTTTATGAATTATTTCATCGATATTCATGGGGGAAACTAAGCTATCTGTGATAATATCTGAGTATGTGTGGAAATAATGCTGAGACTCTGCAAACTTTAATCCCTATGACATATATCGTATATACCTTTATTTGTACCTTTTTAATATATGGTCAAATATGGGTATTTATGGGTTTCTGTGGTAGACTTATCCGCACTACCTCATATACCCTTTGCTTTCCTAGTCTTTTGATTATCCCAAGTGGTCACTCTTCTTAGATTATCAAGGTGATTATTCAAAGGGTTATTATCAATATGGTCTATACATACAGTCTTGCTTATATGGTTATACACAGTAGGCAAATCTCTAACAATCTCCCACTCTTCCCATACTATACCCTCTGGTGGATTATTATATAATGGAGCCCATGTATCCATTACTATTTTATGCCCTTGTATTTTACGAGTAACATAATTGTATCCATCTGTGGCAAACATTCCAGAACCATCTTCCCAAAAATCAATTGATGTACACGTTGCATATTGAGTGTGTCCGCTGGTGCTTTTTTGACCAACTAATTTCCTATTATACTTCAAACTCCAAACCTTACCACATTCACTCACCAACCACTTGTCATATACCTTACCGTAGCATATGGCTGGTTTCATCTCTATGTCTTTACCATTTATGTTCATGGTAATGTTATCGTTATCGTTATCTAAATCAAATAGATCGATTAGATACTTACTCATTTGTTATACTCCTTACTACTTGTCTTGTGTGTCTACATTTACTATTATACATGAACCCTTTACACTCGCATGTAAATCCTTTATCGTGCATTGTTATCTTGTATTCATCACCCTTCTTACTACCAGCAACTGGCCATATGGTGTTTACGAGGAAATGGTTCTTTGTGTTGATTTCTTTTGATTTGTAATATCTCATACTACAGGATAACCATTTTCATTAAGTAGTGATTTGAGGAATACTAGAGTTTTTCTACCCATATAAGGAGCACGAAGAAAATCACTTTCCCAATTAGGAATAATCTTCCCTTTACTGTTTTGATTAGGAGCATTAATAGTAAAACCACTGTTAAGAAGTTCTTCTACAGTTTCAATTTCATTAGAAAAATATTTGATGTAATAGTGGATACGTTTACTATTAGGAACATTTTTCTTTTCTAGGGCTTTTATACCAAGTTCAGTAAGTTTCATAATATTTTCTTTCTTTCTCTGTTTTCTCATTGTATATACAGTATAACAGACAAACTAACGTTTGTCAAGATGTATTTTTGCAACACTATAGTACCCAATCTTCTGCTATATGTTCGCCATGATCTTCAGATGAAACATGTACCTTATCAATTAGTCTATACTTTCCGTATTTAAATTCTAGTAATAAGACATACAATCTACCGTCTTGTATTTTTACTTTGGCAGTTCTATTAGGTATTACAGGGTGTATCTTGTTGCAATCGTCACTTGCAAACCAATGCAGTTCTTTATCTTCCA
>Ga0209384_1001155_pt1 | contig 14413 bp, 15 predicted proteins | sample CoawatmetaG05DNA_FD_187511 | JGI IMG/M metagenome (GOLD analysis project Ga0209384, IMG submission 187511) | Marine microbial communities from the West Antarctic Peninsula - Coastal water metaG058-DNA (SPAdes) (version 2) | ecosystem: Environmental > Aquatic > Marine > Coastal ... | reverse complement strand
GCTGCAGCGCATAATAATCTTGGTAATGTTTTTAAAGATCTTAATAAGCTAGATGCTGCTGTTAAAAGTTATGAAAAAGCAATAACCCTTAATCCAAATTTTGCTGAAGCGCATAATAATCTTGGTAATGTTTTTAAAGACCTTGATAAGCTAGATGATGCTGTTAAAAGTTATGAAAAGGCAATAACCCTTAATCCAAATTTTGCTGAAGCACATTACAATCTTGGTGTAGCTCTAAAGCAGCTTAAGCATTTAGATGCTGCAGTAAGAAGTCTTAATAATGCTATAACTCTCAAGCCAGACTATGCTCATGCACATAATAATCTAGGAAGTTGCTTTACTTTGCTCGGTCAAATGTCTTTAGCAATTGATTGTTATAAAAAAGCGCTTACTATTAATCCAGATTATGCTGAAGCGCATAATAGTCTTGGTAATGTTCTTAACATCCTTGGACAAATCAAAGCAGGAGCTAATTGTTTTGAAAAAGCAATAGAAATTAATCCAAACTTTGCTGAAGCACACAATAGTCTTGGTAATATTTTTAAAAAACTTAAACAAAGAGATAAGGCGCTTTTATGTTACGAGCGTGCGTTTGCAATTAAACCAGATCTTGATTTTATTTTAGGTGATATTTTGAATACCAAAATGCATCTTTGTATCTGGAATGATTTTACAGTTCTTCTTAATAATGCCAAGAAAAAAATTATTAATAATGAAAAAGTATTTGACCCATTTAATCTTATGGGGCTAATAGATGATCTCGCTCTGCAAAGAAAAGCCACAGAGCTGATGGTAAATAGTAGCCACCCTAAAAGTAATGCATTATCTAAAATAGAACTTTACCCTAAACATAAAAAAATTCGAATTGGTTATTTCTCTGCAGACTTTAAAAAACATCCTGTAGGGTATTTAACAGCTGGGCTTTATGAAGCTCATAACCGTAATCACTTCGAGGTTCATGCGTTTTCTTTTGGTCCAGATACAAAAGATGAGATGAACCTTCGAATTAAAGAGGGGGTTGACAGATTTCATGACGTGCAATCAATGGCACATAAGGAAATTGCTTTGCTGGCCCGATCACTAGAGATTGACATTGCAATTGACTTGACGGGCTTAACTGCAAAGGCTAGAACAGATGTATTTGCTATGTCAGCTGCGCCAATTCAGCTTAGCTATATTGGTTTTCTTGGAACTATGGGCGCCGATTACTATGATTATTTGATTGCAGATTCAGTCATGATTCCTAAAAAGAATCAAAAATATTACTCTGAGAAAATTGTCTATCTACCAAGTTTTCAAGTTAATGATTCAAAAGACCTCCCTCCAGAAATTATTCTTACTCGTAAAGAGGTCGGCCTTCCTGAAGAGGGCTTTATTTTTTGCTGTTTTAATAATACCTATAAATTTACTCCTGCTGTTTTTGATAGCTGGGCGCAGATCCTTCAAAACGTTGAAGGGAGCGTGTTAATTGTTTATGCAAATAATGAACTATCAAAAACAAATTTAACTAAAGAAATCGTAAGAAGGGGCGTTGACGCTGAAAGGCTTATTTTTGGAGCTAGTTTAAACAGGCCTGAATATATGGCAAGATATCGAGTTGCCGACCTGTTTCTTGACACCCATCCATACAACGCTGGAACAACAGCCAGTGATGCTCTTCGAATGGGTCTGCCAATGATAACTTTAAAGGGTGAGTCTTATCAATCAAGAATGGGAGCAAGTATATTAAGCTCTCTTAATCTTCATGAGCTCATTACTACTTCACCAGAAGAATATGAATCACTGGCCATTGAACTTGCAAGTAATCCAGATAAACTGAGGGTAATTAAAGACAAGCTCAATAGTAATTTATCCACAGCGCCACTATATAATACTAAATTATTTACCAAAAACCTTGAATCTGCCTATACAGAGATGTATGAAAGATATCAGCAAGGATTAGAGCCTGACCATATTTATGTGTAATAATCCATTTAAAAACTACTTCAGAGCTGTTGTAAAATAAATTTTTGCTAATTTAAAAAAATGAACGATAAAAAAACAATTTTAATTACAGGCGGAGCTGGATTTATTGGATCAGCATTGATCAGGTATATTATTAAAAATACTTCCCATAGTGTAGTAAATATTGATAAATTAACATATTCTGGTAACTTAGAGTCTTTAGGGTCTATTAGTTCAAGTAATTATATTTTTGAACAATTAGATATTTGTAATGGGAATGAATTACAAAGAGTGCTTACAAATACTCAGCCAGATATTATTATGCATCTTGCTGCTGAGTCTCATGTTGATAGATCTATAGATGGACCTGGTGATTTTATTAAAACAAATATAGTTGGAACTTTTACTCTTCTAGAGCAAACAAGGAGTTATTGGCAATCACTTGTAAGTGATAAAAAAGAAAACTTCAGGTTCCTTCATGTTTCAACTGATGAAGTTTATGGAGATTTAAAGGACACAACTGATTTTTTCTCAGAAGAAACACCATATGATCCTAGCTCACCATACTCAGCATCTAAAGCAAGCTCTGATCATCTAGTAAGGGCATGGTATAGAACTTATGGGTTACCCGTATTAATTACAAATTGCTCTAATAACTATGGACCTTGCCAATTTCCAGAGAAGTTAATTCCCCATGTCATTCTTAATGCGCTTGAAGGTAAAAATCTTCCAATCTATGGTGATGGAAAACAAATAAGAGATTGGCTTTATGTTGATGACCATGTCAGTGCTCTAATGAGAGTTGCATTAGATGGTAATGTTGGAGAAACGTATAATATTGGTGGAAATAATGAGATTCAAAATATTGAGGTTGTGAAAAAGATTTGTATTATTCTAGATGAAAAAGTTACAAAAAAAATGAATGGTATAACTTCTTTTATTGAACTGATTACTTATGTTAAAGATAGGCCTGGTCATGATGTAAGATATGCAATAAATGCTAACAAGATTCAGAGAAATCTCGGTTGGAAGCCAAAAGAAGACTTTGAATCAGGTATTCGAAAAACTGTGGAATGGTATTTAAATAACAAGATCTGGTCTGAAAATATACAAAATGGAAGTTATAAGCTTGAGCGCTTAGGGGTGAATTTGAAATGAAAGGTATTATTTTAGCTGGAGGTTCTGGAACTAGACTTTATCCATTAACTAAAAGTGTCTCTAAGCAATTGCTCCCTATATATGATAAACCGATGATCTACTACCCTCTATCTATTTTGATGCTGGCAGGAATTCAAGAAGTCTTAATTATTTCTACTCCAGATGACATTTCAAGATTTAAAAATTTATTGGGTGATGGTTCTGATATTGGAATGAAATTCCATTATGAAGCTCAACCATCTCCTGACGGTTTGGCACAGGCATTTATTATAGGTAAGGAGTTTATTGGCTCGGACAGTGTTGCACTAATTCTTGGAGATAATGTATTTTATGGGCAGGGCCTAACAGATTTCCTTGTAGAAGGGGTTTCTAGCGTTTTAAATGATAATGTAGCAACTATATTTGGTTACCATGTAAATCAACCTTCTCGTTATGGTGTTGTAGAATTTGATGACAATAACCAAGCTATAAGTATTGAAGAAAAACCTGAGAAGCCTAAAAGTAGTTATGCAGTTACTGGTTTATATTTCTATCCAAATGATGTCGTGCTAAAAGCTTCGAAGGTTATCCCCTCTCAAAGAGGTGAGCTTGAAATCACTAGTATCAACGAAATGTATTTGAATGAAAAGCGTTTAAAAGTTAAATTACTTGGAAGAGGTTATGCTTGGCTTGATACGGGGTCACATGAAGATTTATTAGAGGCCTCAACATTTATAGAAACTATTGAAAGAAGACAAGGTTTGAAAGTTGCCTGTATTGAAGAAATTGCTTTTGATAAAGGATATATTTCTAAAGAAAAACTAAAGTCTCTTGCAATCGATATGAGTAATAACCAATATGGTCAATATTTACTTAAACATCTTAAAGGCATTGAATGAAATTTATCCCACAATCCATTCCAGATATTCTCTTGATAGAGCCAATAACTCACAATGATGAACGAGGGTATTTTGTTGAAACTTATAAGCAGGAACTGCTTGATGAGGCTTTAGGATACAAAATAAACTTTACTCAAGATAATGAATCTGGATCAGCTTCTAAAGGCGTATTGCGAGGGCTACACTTTCAATCCCCTCCGTTTACTCAAAGTAAATTGGTTAGGGTTATCAAAGGCAAAGTCTTGGATGTTGCAGTTGATATTAGAATGGATAGTAAAACATTTGGAAGGCATGTCTCGGTAGAACTATGTGAAACAAATAAAAAGCAACTTTTTATACCTCGTGGCTTTGCTCATGGTTATGTAGTATTAAGTGAGTCTGCAATTATTTTGTACAAAGTTGATGCATATTACTCAGCTAAACATAATGAGGGTATTGCATATAATGATAAGGACCTCAATATTGATTGGCATTTTTCAAAGGAAGAAATAACACTTTCTGAAGCTGATCAAAATTACTCTAATCTAGCTGATAATAAAAATTTATTTTGATATTTAGACTATGTTAATTTTAGTTTTAGGTGCAAATGGCCAGTTAGGCCAGTCAATTAAAAGTCTCGTTACAAAAAATAAAATCAATCATACTTTTATTTTTTCTTCTCGAGACGACTTAGATCTATCTTATGTTGATAATATTCAAAATTATTTTAAAGATCAAAAATTTAATTTAGTAATTAATTGTGCTGCTTACACCAAAGTTGATAAAGCTGAAACCAATGCAAAACAAGCTAATTTGATAAACCATTTAGCTGTGAAGAAAATTGCTGAAATAGCTAAAAGAAGTAACATTAAACTTATACATATTTCAACTGAGTATGTATTTGATGGTTTAAAGCGTCATCCATATTTTGAAAGTGATGCCACGTCTCCAATAAATATGTATGGAAAAACTAAATTGGCTGGAGAGAATGCTATTCTTTCAATCATGAAGTTTAATGCAATTATTATAAGAACTAGCTGGATCTATTCTGAGTATGGAAATAATTTTGTTGATACTGTTTTAAAGCTTCTTCAAAAAGACTCTGATTTAAATATTGTATCTGATCAAATTGGTACTCCAACATATGCAAGTGACTTAGGTCAAGCACTCTTAAGTATCATTGAAAGTGACAAATTTAATGATGGTGTACAAGAATCAAAAATATATCACTATTCAAATAAAGGTGAATGTAGTTGGTATGATTTTGCTTCAGAGATTAGAGATATTTCAGGTATTAAGAGAACTTTAAATCCGATTAAGACAAAAAATTACCCCACAACTGCAAAAAGACCAATATATGTTTTAATGAGTAAGAAAAAAGTTTCAAAGGAGTTTGGTTTAAAAATTAACTTTTGGAAGGATTCACTTAAAGTTTGTATGAAAAAATTATCAATCCAATCTGACTTAAATAAAAATTAGTGAACATGGAAGTTCTAAAAATCATAATTCCATCTAGGATGCAAGGCAGCAGGCTTGATTCTTCTCTTTCAGAAATGCTGCCTGATTATTCTAGATCTAAAATTACTGTATGGATTAAATCTGGTGATGCTTTAATCAATGAGAAAACTTTTAAACCAAAGGATAGAGCCAATGGAACAGAAATTGTTTGTTTGACTTTAAATACTAAGTCAAATAATGACTGGGTTGCTGAAAAAATCCCATTAAATGTTGTATTTGAAGATGATGATATTATTATAATTAATAAGCAATATGGTTTAGTAACTCATCCTGGGGCAGGAAATTGGAGTGGAACATTGGCAAATGCCCTTCTTTATTATGACCCTTCTTTATCAAAACTTGATAGAGCTGGAATAGTTCATCGCTTAGATAAAAATACATCAGGCTTGATGGTAATAGCTCGAAATGAAAAGTCACAAAAAAATTTAGTAGAGCAGCTTCAATCCCATTCTGTGTCTAGAGAATATTCTGCTATTGTTTATGCTCATATGATTGCGGGAGGTACAATTGATGAGGCAATTGGTCGTGATCCTAGAGACAGAATTAAACAAACAGTTTTGATTAATGGCAAAGATGCAACAACACATTACAGAATAATTAATCGATTTAAGAGCCATACCCATGTTAAGGCAATTTTAGAAACTGGCCGAACTCATCAAATACGAGTACATTTATCCCATATTGGCCATTCTCTGATTGGTGATCCAATGTATGGGGGAAGGGTTCGTTTTCCAAGAAAAGCGAGTGAGGAATTGAAACAGAAACTGCTTAATTTTAATAGACAGGCGCTTCACTCAAAAAAATTAACTTTAACTCACCCTAATACAGGAGAAATAATGTCATGGAAAGCACCACTCCCAGATGACATGCTTAGCCTCCTAAAAGTCTTAACCCAATTTGACTCTTTATAACTATAGATTATTTGAATCAACATGCCTACTTTTAAATAAAATGAAATTTATTTCAGTTTTGAGTTTTTTTTATAAGAAGAATAGTTAAAGCTTTATAATTGTTTTCTTTTGAAGATTTCTTTGGTTCATAATTAGATTAATAAAGAAAAATTAAAAAAATATAAAACTAATCATTAAAATAATTAGAACCTTAGATTTTTTTTAACAAAAATAGATAATTAAATTAGGAGTTATAGTGACTAAGTGCCTTGTATGTAATAATGATTTCAATCCCTTTGTAGATTTTGGGGAAATGCCAATTGCAAATGCTTTCTCTTTAAAAGAGGATTTAGGGAATGAATATACCTTTTCTATGAAAGTTGGTTTTTGTGAAAAATGCAATATGGTTCAATTGGTTGAGCAGCCAGAAAGAGAAAAAATGTTTCATGAAAACTATGCCTTTTTTTCCTCTACTTCTAATTATATGATAAGCCATTTTAATGCCTTTACTAACTCAGTTATTTCGCTTCAAAATTTAAATGAAAAATCATTTGTTGTTGAAGTTGGTTGTAATGATGGAATTATGTTGCAAAACTTTGTATCTAATAAAATTCCGTGTCTTGGGATTGAACCGTCCAAAAATGTAGCAAAAATTGCGTTGGGCAAAGGAATTGAAGTAATCACAAAATTTTTTGATCAGACGTTAGCTGAATATATTTCAAAATCACATCAAAAAGCAGATGCAATTATTAGTGCAAATGTAATGTGCCATATTCCCTATATCCACTCAATATATGATGGTGTTAAAACTCTTTTAAAGGATGATGGTGTTTTTATTTTTGAGGATCCATATCTTGGGGAGATCATTGAAAAGACATCATTTGATCAAATTTATGATGAACATGTTTTTCTATTTTCAGCATTATCAGTCAGTTATCTTGCAAATCTACATGATCTCGAACTAGTAAATGTTGAACCTCAAGTAACTCATGGTGGGTCAATGAGATATACAATAGCACACAAAGGGATTAAAAAAGTATCTCAGAATGTTACTAAAATAATTCAAGAAGAAAAAAAATTAGGGCTTGATAAAAAACATGCTTATATGAATTTTACTAATAGTATTGACAAAATTAAGGATGATTTAATAGAGCTTCTTAAAAAGCTTAAAAAAGATGGAAAAAAAGTTGTTGCATATGGAGCCACTTCAAAAAGTACTACAGTAACTAACTACTTTGGTATTACTCCAGATCTAGTGGAATGCATCTATGATACAACTCCTATTAAACAAAACAAGTATTCACCTGGGGCACATATCCCTGTTTTAAACTATAATCAATTTAGACATAGTAATCCGGATTATGTATTACTTTTTGCATGGAATCATTCAGAAGAAATTATGAAAAAAGAGAGTGATTATATGGGTAATAACAGACATTGGATTACTTATATACCAGTTGTAAAGGTAAGTTAAATATGTTACTTTGTTCAAACCCATCAGAACAATTCAAAAGTTATCAGTCTGAAATTGAAGAGGCTGTAATTAAAGTAATGCGAAGTAATCGCTATATCCTTGGAGATGAGGTAATAAATCTTGAGAAAGAGTTTGCTGATTATATTGGCACTTCATCTGCAGTTGGTGTGGCTAATGGAACAGATGCAATCGAACTTGCTTTGAGGGCATTAAGTATTGGGATAGGAGACGAAGTTATTACTGTTTCACATACTGCTATTGCTACTGTAGCTGCTATTGAATGTACTGGAGCAAAAGCAGTATTGGTTGATATAGAGCCTGAATCCTTTACACTAAACCCATTACAACTTGAAGAGTCCTTAACAAAAAAAACGAAAGCAATAATTGTAGTTCATTTATATGGCCATGCAGCAGATTTGAATTCAATATTAGCTTTTTGTCACTTACATAAAATCTTTTTAATTGAAGATGTTTCTCAAGCTCATGGTGCAAAATATAATGGGAAGCGTCTTGGAAGTTTTGGTGATTTTGGTTGCTTTAGTTGCTACCCTACTAAAAATTTAGGAGCAATTGGAGATGCTGGTTTAGTTACTACTAATAGCCATGATTTGGCAATTAAAATTCGAATGCTTAGAGAGTATGGTTGGGATAATCGAACAAGTATATATCCAGGTAGAAATTCAAGATTAGACGAACTTCAAGCAGCTGTCTTGAGAATAAAACTTAAATACCTAGATTTAGATAATCAAAAGAGACGTAATTTAGCAGCTTTTTACTATGATAATTTATCTTCACTTCCAGTCGTTTTACCGTTCATTCGTTCAAATGTGGAATCAGTATTCCATCTTTTTGTGATCAAGGTAGAAGAATCTGAATCTTTGCTTCATTTTTTAAAAAAAGAGGGAATTATTGCTGGAGTTCATTATTCTTTACCAGTTCATCAACACCCAGCTTATAAAGATCGAATTAGGATCGCAAAAGATATGAGTATTACTGAGGGCTTAGTGCAAAAAATTATCTCTTTACCTATGTATCCTGAATTATCAAATAATGATATGCATAGTGTAATTAATGCTTTAAAGAAATTTTATAACTAATTAGATGAATGATTAAAGTTCAGAATACTTCTTTAGAGGGCTTTGATATCCTAGAGCCAAATTGTTATAACGATGATAGGGGCTTTTTCTTAGAAACATATCAAGAAGAAAACTATCAAGCAGTTGGAATTATGGATAAATTTGTTCAGGACAATCAATCTAGATCAATTAAAGGTGTTATTAGAGGAATGCATTTTCAGGTCAATAGACCTCAGGCACAAATTATTACAGTAATTAGAGGCTCAGTATTTGATGTTGGTGTTGATTTACGTCTAAATTCTCCAACCTTTGGAAGGTGGCATGGAGTTGAATTGAGCGATTCAGGTCAAAGACAAATATATACAGCCCCAGGAATTGCACATGGCTTTTGTGTTCTGAGTGAATATGCCGATCTTCATTATAAAGTGAGTAGATTTTATGATCCTCAAGATGAGTGTGGTTTAATTTGGAATGATTTTGAAGTAAATATTAAATGGCCAGTCATTAACCCAGTTATTCATATAAGAGATAATTCTTATAAGTCATTAGAGTCATTAATCAAGAGTCAACGGTTGCCGCAAATTCCCCCAATAGAGTTAAAATAGCTAATATGTATGAGTTAAGAAGTGAGTTAGATAATAAGATTATCTCCATAACTGGGGCAAGTGGATATATTGGCTCATCTTTAGTAAAGAAGTTAGAAGAATATTCTGTAAAAAAAATTATACGTATTAGTAGAAAAAAAATTGCACCAAGAGATAATGTTGAGGACTGGGTTCTTGATTTAAATCAAAAAAGTAGTTGGATAAAAATAGTTAGCCAGTCTGATATTATCATTCACTTATCCGATAATACTAGTATTCTAGTTGCAGAAAATAATCCTGAAAATAGTTTAATTTCAACAGTATTGCCAATCATTAATCTAATAAATGCCTCGAAGGAATTATCTTTTAAACCGAGAGTAGTCTTTGCTTCTACAGCAACAATTTATGGTTTAACTGAAGAATTCCCTGTTGAGGAGGCCCATGACTCAACCCCCATTACTTCTTATGATTTGCATAAATTTTTTGCTGAGCAGCAATTGAAAATGGCTAGTAATGATAATTTAATAGATGCAGTATCACTAAGATTAGCAAATGTTTATGGCCCTAGCTTCAACGAAAGTGCATCGAATGATAGAGGTATTTTGAGTAAAGTAACAAAGATGAGCTTTGAAAATAAAAATCCTCAAGTCTATGGAAAAGGAAATTATATTAGAGACTATGTTTACATTGATGATGTTGTAAGTGCTTTTTTGTATGCAAGTATTATTGATTATGATGAAATTCGTAGAAAATCTGAAATTATTTTCAATGTATCAAGTGGGATAGGTGTTTCGGTTAAAAATGTTTTTAGTTTGATTTCTAGCGAAGTTGAAAAAATAACAGGTACTAAATTAGAAGTAAAAAATGCTCCATGGCCAGATGGCGTTAATGAAATTGAGAAAAGAAATTTTATTGGCTCAGCCGAGCGATTAAAATTATCATCAGGTTGGTCTTCTAAGACTTCTTTAGAAGATGGAATTTTCTCTCTAGTTAAACATTATAGTAAGGACTATATTTAATGGAATTAGTTAAATTATTAGTGTTTCCAATTTTTGAGGAAGATAATGGTGAGCTTGCCGTATTTGAGGAAAGTATTTCTACAATTCCATTTACAATTAAAAGAATTTTTAATGTTAGATCGGAAAAAGGAAGTGTGAGAGGGAAGCATGCCCATCGTCTTTGTTCTCAAATTTTAATATGTTCAAATGGTTCTATAGAAGTAACTTGTGATGACTCAATTACCAAAGAGATTTTTATACTAGATAAGCCCAATCATGGACTACTAGTTTCGCCAGGAATTTGGGCAGAACAAAAATATATAAAACATAATACAACTATGACTGTAATATGTGATCGCCCATATGAATGTGAGGATTATATATCTGAATATGCTGACTTTAGAATTTTTGCTAGTAATTTAAAATAGAAATTAGGAGAAGAATTGAAAATTATAGTAACTGGAGCTATTGGGCATATAGGTTCTTATATTATTCGAGATTTAGGGAAAAATTTTCCTGGAGCTGATATCGTAATGATAGATAATATGATGACACAGCGTTTTCCCTCTTTATTTAACTTGCCCTCAAATGCAAATTATCACTTCGTTGAGGGTGATGTAAGTCTAATGGATTTAGAGTCAGTTTTTGTAAATGCAAATGTTGTAATTCATCTAGCAGCAATTACGGATGCTGCTGGAAGTGTTGATAAGGCGGAAGAGTTGGAAGCTAATAATTACCAGTCAACATTGAGAGTTGCTAAAGCATGTATTGAAGTTAATGCATGTTTAATTGCCCTCTCATCAACCAGTGTTTATGGCACCCAAAAAGATCAAGTAGACGAAAACTGCTCAGAAATTGACCTTCAGCCGCAAAGTCCATATGCCATAACAAAACTTAAAGAAGAAGAGTTAGTGACAAAGTTAGTTAATAATGATGGATTAAAAGCAATTCATTGTAGGTTTGGAACAATTTTTGGCGCATCTGCAGGTATGCGTTTTCATACGGCGGTTAATAAGTTTTGTTGGCAAGCTGTTATGGGCCAATCTATTTCTGTTTGGACTACTGCTTATGATCAAAAACGACCCTATCTAGATCTATTAGATGCTTCAAGATCAATCAATTATATTATAAAAAATAATATATTTGATGGCCAAATATATAATGTTTTGACGCAAAATTGCACAGTTCGAGATGTTGTGGAAACTATTAAAGAGTTTGTGCCAAGCCTTAAAATAGAATTTGTTGATAATAGAATTATGAATCAACTTTCTTATGAAGTCATGTCTGATCGTTTTAAATCTAAAGGCTTTGTTTTTTCAGGTAATTTAAGAAGAGGAATTAAGGAAACAATTGATCTATTAAAAAATTCAAACGCTAAATGATCGTTAAACAATATGTATTATTTTTATGCCTCATCCTAAAGGTTAAAGTTTTTAAATAGCATAACTTGTTTAGATTCTATCTAATATAGTATAGTTGGATTAATGAGCTTATTTCCACGTAATGTTAAATTGCTTTCAACTTTAAGACTTTTAGAGGGAGGTTGGAGCAAAGGTAACTTTGAAAACTTTAATTTAGCACTTCATGTCGATGATGAGCAGGGCGCAGTATTGGCAAATCGTGACTTATTGTTGAGTCACTATAATTTACCCTCTAAGCCATTATGGATTAATCAAATACACTCAAATATTACTGTTAATGCTAAGTCAATTTCTTCAATAGTAGATGCTGATGCAAGTTACACTAGACAGCCTGGAATTGTATGCTCAGTTTTAACGGCAGACTGTTTGCCAATATTTGTGAGTAATAAAGAGGGTACTGCTGTTGGAGTTGCTCATGCTGGCTGGAGGGGAATAGTTGATGGAATAATTGAATCTCTAATTGAATCTTTTGATTGTAACGGAAAAGACTTAGTAGTTCACTTAGGGCCAGCAATTTCACAATTATCTTTTGAAGTAGGTAGCGAGATTAAATCTCAATATGTATCTAAAAATAAAAATTTTGAAAATTGTTTTATTAATCTAAATAATAAATATTATCTTGATTTATATGGTGCAGCAAGGGTAGTTCTAAAAAGCTTTGGAGTTAGTTCAATTAGTGGAGGCGATAGGTGTACCTATAAAGAATCAGATCAATATTTTTCGTACCGAAGAGATGGTATATGCTCAGGCAGGATGGCACATCTAATATGGATAGATAATTCCTAAGTGGCAATTTATTTTTCCTTGCCTTTGGCACTAAATTTCATTTCTCCACTCTCTTTTTCAAGTACGTAATAGTGAAGTGATTTCTGTTTACGCTGCTTTTGTTGTGTGATACAACCACGAACTTTAAAATCATTAGTCAGGTTTATATCCTCATAGGAAGAGTTAAGGCATCTCATTAGTTGGTTATTATTTTCGTTAATATACTGACGAAAATAAAGTTCATCATTAAAATCAATAATGGCATACGCTTTATTATGAATTGGCATTCCAGGATCTACAATTATGATGCAATTTTCGCTAAATTCAGGGGACATCATGTCACCAATATTTTGGAGTGCATAAGACTCTGAATTAGTAGAGCATGAACTTTGAAATAAAGCCTTGGGGTTATCTAGTGTTGACATTTAGGACAATAATAAGTTGCTCGTTGATTTTGTACAATCTTTTTAATTTTACCACTGCATCTTTTACATGGCATGTCTTTGCGATCATAAACAGATAAGATTTGATAAAAATAACCAGCCTCACCATCCACATTAGAAAAGTCATTTAAAGTAGTGCCGCCATTATTAATTGATTCTGTTAGTACCTTTTTAATGCACTTGACAAGAGTCTTAAAGCGCTTCTTTGATGTTTTCCCTACCTCTCTTTTAGGTGATATACCTGCTAGAAACAAACTTTCTGATGCATAAATATTTCCAACTCCAACAACTATGTGACTATCCATAATAAATGTTTTTATGTTTTTTGTCTTACCAATGGACGAATTGAAGAGTGAGTTTTCATCAAACTCATAACTCAAAGGCTCTGGGCCTAGTTTTTTAAGGAGAGAGAGTTGTTCATCATATTTTTGCCAAAGAATTGAGCCAAATCGACGTGGATCATGAAAACGCATACTCGTTTTATTATCTAATTTGAGTTCAAAATGATGATGTTTTTTTAGAGGCTCAACATCAGGGACAACACTAATTGAACCAGTCATTCCAAGATGCATAACCAGTTGACCATCATTAAAGTCAACTAGTAAATACTTTGCACGTCTTGATATTTTGTGGATAGTTTGGTTTTTTAAAGTATCTATTAGATGTTTAGGAATTTCCCAGCGAAGCTTTTCTTTATAGATGTGAATAGATGTAATTTTTCTATCAACAATTAAAGGCTCTAGGCCCCGTCGGGTGGTTTCAACTTCAGGAAGTTCAGGCATTTTCTACTATTATTTGTCGTTAACTAATGCAATTTTCTTAGTCGCACCAAAGTCTGTTTTACCACTTCCTAATTTAGGAATCTGTTCTACAACTAATACTTTAGCAGGATGATTATGCATGTTAGCCTCCAAGCATGGCTTTTTTCATATTTTTCTGAATTGGATTATCAGAAAGAAATATTCCAAAAAAAGCTTTTTTAAATTCAATTCCAGGAATTGTATCAATATACTTAGAATTTTTTAGAACAGTAGTCCCTGAGCTTGGTAAATAAATAAATTCATAAAAGTCACCAGCTCCAACTTCAATATTAAGGCTGGAATTAAGTTGATTAATCTCTTTACTAATTAGATCAGTATTATTTCCAGTAGATTTTTCCAGCCCCTCATTTAAAGCAGTTTTCATTGCTTCAGGAGTTACTAATGAGGAAATCACATCCATTCGAATTGACATTGGCGCATCATTATTAATTATTTCCTCAGCATTATTGCTGACAGTCTCTAAA